>Ga0315281_10000073_pt1 | contig 111482 bp, 105 predicted proteins | sample YL17G07_0_MG_FD_204540 | JGI IMG/M metagenome (GOLD analysis project Ga0315281, IMG submission 204540) | Sediment microbial communities from Yellowstone Lake, YNP, Wyoming, USA - YL17G07_0 | ecosystem: Environmental > Aquatic > Freshwater > Lake > Sediment | place: USA: Wyoming | collected...
GACCAACGTTTCCAGAATAGCCCATCCCTTCTGGATTTTCCAAATCCAAAAACCCAGATGGGTTGGGCACCTCAAAACGTCAACCGTTGTCCTTTTCTTGATCGCCCACTAAGTTGACAGTCACGATTATTGCGACGAAAATTCTATATCGCAAGAATAGCAAGAAAGGGTTTGGCATTCATCCCCGCTCCTTTCTTCGCAAGAGGAAAGGACCGGGTGGTATTATGGAAGTAATGCAGTACTCCTACGAGTACTGCATCTGGCATGGTCGGATTCATTCTAGCCCTTCCCTTTCAAATACGATAGATTTCCAGTTCCGCCAATTGGCAACCCTTCCCGGAGCCGGCGACGATGCGGGAGAGCTGTAGCCTCTGTTCCCTCATAGCGCTCCGTGCGGTCCTTCAAGAGGCATCCTTCCTTACAAGCGTTTGTACAGTCGCCAGGAGCTCCCTCATGCGGAAGGGCTTGAGGATGAAGCCGACTGCTCCCCCGGCAAGGGCACTGCTCCGCGCGTTCATGTCTGCGCTGACAAAGAGCACTCGGGCCGACGGGTCAAGTTTGAGGATTTCAGCCATCGCCTCCACACCGTTCTTTGCTGGCAGTCCATGGTCCATGATGACGATATCAGGGGGAGGTACAAAAGAGGCGTACTTACGCACGGCCTCTTCGCCATTATGTGCCCAGCCCAAGATATCGAAGCCGTTCTTGACAAGTATCTCTCGAAGAGATTCCACCACAGTCCGCTCGTCGTCCACGATGAATATCCGCGCGGTCATGTCTGGTCACCTCTCAACAAGTCCATCATTGTGTCCGCCGTTGGCAATTCAATTGTCACACGGGAGTTCTGTGTCTTATCTGTTTCCGGAAGATTCTCAATCCAAAGTCGGCCACCAAAATGACTCACAATTGACGAACAGAATGAGTAGCTCGAAGTAATGCCTCTCCCAATGCCCCGCCTTGGATCATAGATTACCCTAGCCTCCGCAAGGGTCTCGGAAGAGAATTTGTGATCAAATTGAGTGATGCATACCTGCCAGTAGCGCTTTCCATGTTCGTTTCTGACCTGTCTGAGAGTGATAGAGAGCTTGACAGGACCTTCGGGAACGTCCTCCACTGCATTTTTCATAATCTCATAGAGCACGCCCTCAACGTGTTCTCCCCCCAGCGCAATTGCCTGGGTATCCACTGGAAGATCCTGAGTTGTGGAGATTGTCTTGGTCGGATGTGTTGATCTGACGACTTCTTCCATCCCAAGGAGGACCCTTCCGAGATCGATTCCCACGAACGCATCAGGTGAGACGGCTTCGGCATCTGCCAATCGTCTGAGGTTTGCAACGAATGCCCCACCCCTCTGCGCCTGCTTCAAGATGGTGTCTGCGTATTTCCTCTGCTGAGGGGTGAGGTCATTGCCCACCAGAAGCATCTCTGCGTACGATACGATGGGTGAGATGATGTTCGAAACATCGTGCGCAAGGAAGTCAAGATGTGCTTGAGCTCTAAGCCTGGCCTCATCAAGTTCCTTTGTCTTGAGTTCAAGTCTCGTCTGATCTTTCTCATGCACCCTCCTTGTCAGTAGCAACTTCTCAAGCGGCATTGCGACGGATTGTCTGAGCAATGCCAAGAAGAGAATCAGGAAGCTGGTGAATTCAAAGCAATATGCCATTAGATTGACTAGATTAAATGCTTGGCTGTAGAGCGAGAAGGACAGTTCTCCAAAGACGCCTACTACGAGGGCTGCTGCTATGTAGAAGTGGGTCGACTGTCCATGGATTCCGCCAAGATATGAGTATCTAAGAATCCCTAAGCCAAACAGGAAGACACTTGTGTACTCAAGGCCTCGTCCGTATGATGTCAGCCTGCCGCTCTCAGAGTGAATGGAAGGCAGAGAATCCGCTTGGAATACCACGACATAGAAAACGAGCAGGGTAAAGACGACAGCACCTAGGATGATTATTATCGAATCCGAGACTTCCGTTAGTCGTCTGAACGGTAAGAAGGCCGCGGCAAGCAATGCGACGATAATGACCAGTCTCGCAATCACGTGGAAGTAGGTCGAAGTATCGGATGACATGTACGGTGATGATTCAAGCAACCCTGGATATGACAGCACATGGAATAGGTGAAATAGTCCAACCGAAAGGAAAGCTCCCCCGATGAAAAGGCCTTGCAGACTCTTCGTAAGGCGCCCCGACGTCCATCGAACGCCAAAGATGCTTAGTGACGCTGAGATTGAGATTAGCTGCAACGAGGTATGCGCAGAAATGAACGAGGAACTGGAAATGGTTGTAGATCCCCCGGTTGTCTCAACAGCGGAAACAAGCGAGAACACCGAAGCGCAGGCAACGACCAGGACGAGAAGCATTGAATATGACCTAGCTCGTGAACCGAGAAGTGCCAAATCCTTTTCCTCCCAGAGCGTGCGTAATCTCTTTCATGGCTCTTAGCACTTTGCAGACGACCGCTTTCACTTCTGGATGACTGTTTCAGTTACTATGGCTTGGCTTCCTGCCAGTACAGCGTTGCTCGGTGCAGGCAGACATTGACTCCGGCGTTTTCTATGCTCTGAGAGTAGCTGCAGTGGTAATAGTCGTAGCTGTGGCATTCTTGGTGATACGCAGAATGAAGAAACTCCCAGAAGTCGAGATTCCACAATCCTAGAAACGCCATCTCCTCCTCTTCTGGACCTGGATTCGCCCAAGGGATCCATGCACCGAGCTAGCTCACCATTTCCTCGATTTCGCGCAGTCTTTTTCATGGCCAATTGCACCCCAATCAAGCTTGAACTGTGGCAATTTCCGATAACGAATCTCGAATTTCAGTCATCGTGTTGTTTCTTGCCGGTTGAAAAGGTTCAGCCGCTCACTAGGTGGTGGATTTTAAGACTATAGCATCCAGCTTTAATCACCAATAGATTCCGGGCCATGATCCGGGACACAATTGCATTGCCTGGGCAAGCGTTTCCTACTTTTTTCTCATCTCGTCTTCAATTCTGAGCATCCAGAGGCTTACCTCATCATGATACTCGCGGTAATAATGGCTATCATATATTTGAAGTGCCTCAGCGAAGGCCTTCTGCGAATCAAGAAGACTGTCGATACTGTGCGTTGCATCTGCAACGTGAAACAGGGCAATTCCCAAATTCTTCTGCGTTTTCGCATATTCAAGTGGATAGTCTCGAATATTCCTTGTCTTCAGAGCATGTTCTCCAAAGGAGACCGCCATGAGTGCGTTCTCCGCTTGATTTTCTGATTCTGCAAGCTTCCCATACGCAAAGCAGAGGTTGTTGAGGAGTCGCCCGTGAAGAATTGGGTATTCTTCCTCATCGAATATTCTCAGCGCTCTGTCATATGAGCTTATCGCTCCTTTGAGATTCTGGTTCTGATCAATGACCTCGGAAAGGCTTAGTTTGGCATTTCCAAGATTCATATAGGCAAGTCCGAAGAAGTAAGGGTCCTCCTCAACGCTCAGCATCTTCAAGGCCCGCTCATAGGATTCAATTGATGCCTCAGAATTGGTTCTTCTATCTCGCACTTGAGATAATCTGCCGAAGGCATTACCGAGATTGATGAAGGCTCTTGCAATCTCCCTTGAGTACTCTCTATCATCCAGGGAATCTACAATGGCTTGCAGCAGACTAATCGATCTCCGAAGATGTCCTTCGTTACCATCCACCTCGAACAGAATGCGATATGCATCCCCAAGCGCAACACTCGCCTCAGCCCATTCGAACCTGTTCTTGGTAGAATCAAGTCCGTCAAGGGCGGCAAGGTAAGCTTGAATTGACTTGCTGGCGTTTTCCTCTCTGTTTCTGACCTCGGATCGGAGTCTCAGTGCGTCTCCCAGATTCTTATGGGCAATTGAGTATTCAATTGACTTTCTTCGTTGACCAAGCATCTTCAAAGAGGCCTGAATGGCTGCCGTTGCCTTGTCAACATGCTCTTCTTTCTTGTCTCGCAAAGCCATGCCCAAGTAGGCAGCAGCTTCCACGTTCCTGATTGAAGCGTAAGTCTCAGGCGTCTTTGCGACATTGACTTTGTCGAGCAACTGGTGGCATATGTCCAATGAATCATCGAACCTCCCTTCTCTTCCTAGCTGTTTGGCTTCGTTCAATCGCAGGCTGAGTTCCCGTTTGTTCTTGTGGCCAACCTTGACAGAAGTGAGGTAGTAGAAGACCGCGCCCCCAACTAGACTTGCGATCAAGCCTCCTAAAATTGCCACAAACCAAGGATCCTCAAGATTGACTGCCATGTCCGGTTCTACTGCGAAGCGCAGTGTCGGACTGAAGTAAATACTCTTGCGAGACTGATTCTCTTTATCTGTGTACGGCTACATGAGAGACTATCTTGGTGCCGGGTCTCGAGCGCAAGTCCGGCGCCAACTCCTATTGCCATCAGAGGGAAGAAAGGTGTCTTCTTTCCAGCAGTAGGAGAGAAATCAGACTCTGCTCATTTCAAACCGGTAAGTAAAGCATCCACCTTTAATGACCAGTAGATTCCGGGCCATAATCCGGGCCCTCCCACATTCTACTCATATCGATTTGTCTAGCATTCAAACCGCGATTCTGATCATTGTTGCACACGTTCTTGCGCGCATCCAGTGATTTCTACGGGCAAATTCCAGGCCAAAATCCCGGCGGGAGCGCCCTTGGTAGAGGAAAAAGGAAATGGGGTTGGGTCCGGCCTCAATCCCCGTTGATTGGACTAGCGACCCGACTTACTGGCTCCTCAAGGGTTCGAATCCCTTCGGGCCCAATACACTAACCTTCAGGATTCCATGGAACTCGCCTGCTTATGTTCAAACCGCAATCAGAGCACGTCTCAGTATTGTGATTCCAATGGGAAGGGATTCGGAACTGATTCGAGCCAAACATTCCTTTTGATTTCAACAATAACTGCTCAATGGAAATTCGCCGAGAAGAGACCTCTAGCCAATGGCGGTTCCAGCCTCCTTGCTGCACATTATTCCAGTCCGCCTTAGAGGAGACCATTCAACTTAGACAATAGATAAGGAAATCCTTATGTATCAGACCAATGCGTGAACATTGAGAATGAGAAGACACAAGCACAACTTCTCTGGCATACGGTGCTCCGCATGCGGCAAGATGGCCGCGGTCAGCTCGCCCTCTTCGGTATGCACGAGTTGCGGCGGTAGGCTTGAGGTGGTGATGGACCTCGAAAGGGTCAGGGAGACCGTCACAAAGGAATCGATGGCGAAATCGAGGAACAGGGGCGTCTGGAAGTATCAGCAGATGCTGCCCGTCATCAGCAGTGACGCCATCGTTAGCCTCGGTGAGGGCAACACGAGCCTCTTGCGTTCCAACATGCTCGCGGAGATCCTCGGGCTCAGGCGGCTATACATCAAGGACGAGACCTCGAACCCATCCGGCGCGTTCATAGATAGGGGCACAACCGTGGACGTGTCCCGCGCGAAAGCGCTCGGATTCAAAGCGGCCGCATGCGGTTGGTCTGGCAACCTGGCATCAAGCCTGGCCGCCTACTGCGCGAGAGGCGGCCTGAGGTCAAGGGCGTATCTCCCAGGCCAGATAGATCTCGGGAAGCTGTACCAGACGGTCGCTTATGGAGCGGAGATCGTGCCTTGTACAAGCCGGCAGGAGGCGCTTGAGCAGCTGCGCGAGAATCAGAACGAATTCTATCCGGTCACAGCGAGCAATCCCTTTTTTCTCGAAGGGATAAAAACCACCGGGATCGAGATTGTCGATCAATTGGGATGGAGACCTCCCGACTGGATCGTGGTTCCCATGGGGAACGGGTCCCACATAACCATGTTGCACAAGGGGCTGAGGGAACTTGAGGAGATTGGACTTGTCTCCAGCCTGCGAACGAAGCTCGTCGGCGTGCAGGTAGAGGGCTGCTCTCCAATCGCGGATATGATAAGACCGTCGACACGCAAGCGGGCCAACATCGACTGCAGCTTCGCTCGGGACATCGCAATCGAAAGCCCAGCCATGGCAGAGGAGGCGGCCGAGGCAATCAAAAGGACAGGAGGCGATGTCGCCGTTGTCTCGGAAAAGGAGATACTGGATGCGGTGAAGCTTCTGGCAAAGAACGAGGGCATATTCGCCGAGCCTGCATCCGCATCGACCGTGGCAGGGCTCTGGAAGCTTGTTGAAGTCGGGACGATTGTCCGCTCCGATACGATCGTCTGCGCGATCACTGGGACCGGCCTCAAGGATCCGACGATGGCCCGCAAGATGGCCGCAAAAAACCGTGTTGCTAGGCAAATGATATCAAAGTATGAACCCGCTGCGGTTTCGAGGAGGATTGGCGACACTAAGATGGCCATCCTCGACACGCTCCAAGAAGGAGAAAGCTATGGTTACGGCCTGCGCAAGAAGGTGATTGACCGCACGGGCAAGAACCTCAGCTTGGTGAGCATTTATCAGCACCTTTTGGAGCTCCAGGACCTCGGCCTGATAGCCGTCGAGAGGCAGGAGAGGTCGCCAGAGAGGAGAATCAGAGTGTTCTACGGGCTCACAGAGAAAGGGATGGAGTTTATGCGGGCGCAAATCTCCAGCAGCGTTCCGCGGGGATGACGAGCTCTCCCGCGCACTATCGTTTCCAACCTATGCATAGGCGTTCTGTTAAGTACAATTCCCTCAGAGTGTCGTCGCATATAGGAGAATCGAGCCATGCAGAATAAACCCTTGAGAACGAAGGAAGAAGAACTGAAACCAACAGAGGGGCGCACCGTTGCTCGAGGCACCACGCTGCTCAAGCGAGGCTTTGCGAAGATGCAGAAGCACGGCGTCATAATGGACGTGACGAACGTTGAGCAGGCAAAAATCGCTGAGGACGCGGGTGCCGTCGCCGTTATGGTCCTTGACAAACTCCCCTACGATGTCAGAAAGGCTGGCGGAATCGCACGAACCGCCGGCATGAAGGCCATCGAGGACATACTGGCTAGCGTGACGATCCCCGTGATGGCAAAATGCCGCATAGGCCACACGTACGAGGCGAAGATCCTGGAAGCAGGAGGGGTGGACATGATCGACGAGTCAGAAGTCCTGACCCCAACCGACGAGGAGAGACACATATGGAAGTGGAGATTCACAACGCCCTTCGTGTGTGGCTGCAGGGACATGGGGGAAGCTCTGCGAAGGGTCGACGAGGGCGCAGCGATGCTCAGGACCAAAGGCGAGCCGGGCACTGGAAACGTCGCCGAGGCAGTGAAGCACATAAGGATTGTGAACAACGAGATCAGACGAGTAAAGTCAATCTACGAGAGCGGGGACGAGCAGGAGCTCATCAGGGCGGCGAGAGAATTCAAGGTTCCTTATGACCTCGTGGCCGAGACTGGCAGGCTGGGAAGGCTGCCCGTGGTCAATTTCGCTGCTGGCGGGATAGCAACACCGGCAGACGCAGCCCTGATGATGACTCTTGGATGTGACGGGGTTTTCGTTGGCTCTGGCATCTTTAAATCCGAGGACCCGAAGGAAAGGGCGCGGTCAGTAGTCATGGCCACAACCTTTTTCGATGACCCCTCTGTCGTAGCTGAGGCCCAGAGGATGATAGACGAGAAGAGAGCGATGACGGGTCTTGATGCGAACAGTATGGAGCTGAAGATGCAGGAACGGGGTACTGTATGAAGGAGCTGAACATCGGCGTTCTCGGAATGCAGGGCGCTATTGAGGAGCACATTGCGGCGACCAAACTCGCTTTGAAAGAGATGGGGCTCGAAGGCAAGGTCCTTGGGGTCAAAACACCCAAGGAAATCCAGACAATCGATGGCCTGATTATCCCTGGCGGAGAAAGCACCGTCATGGGGAAAATGTCGACCCTCAACCAGGCGCTTGCGGTTATCAAAGAAAGGATTTCCGGAGGAATGCCTGTCATGGCCACCTGCGCTGGCACGATCCTGTTGGCCAAGAAGACCTTCGATCGGGTCACTGGTGAGACGGAACAGCCTCTCCTCGGTCTGATGGACATCGTGGTCGAGAGGAACGCCTATGGCAGACAGAGAGAGTCCTTCGAGGCGGACTTGGAGATCCCCGTGCTCGGCGAGGGGAAGTACAGGGGCGTATTCATACGGTCTCCAGCTATCCGAGAGACTGGATCAAAGGTAGAGGTTCTCTGCAAGCTCGACAGTGTGGCCGTGGCAGTCCGCCAAGACAGCATGATTGGCACCGCCTTCCATCCTGAGCTGACGGCGGATACCAGACTCCACCAGCTGTTTGTCAACAGAGTAGTGCGGCGGGTTGGAACCGGGAAAACCGCCAGCTGCTAGCCCGTTCGGTCAATCCGCAAAGCGAGTTCCTTTGGAGCTATTCTCGATGAAGAACCCGAGCATCTGGTTTGAGCAAGGTGTTTGATCTAGCCTCGACGAATCACGCTTACTCAAGGGCGAATTCTGTGCAGGATGCTGGTCGCACGCTGTGACATGCTCCATACCGGTAGTCATGTGCGCCAGCTTTGATCACCGGTAGATTCCTGGCTGCAATCCAGGCGATCGCACATTCAAAGAGTGTCGGCTTAGCCGATGTCCAATCCACGATTCTGATCACCACTGTACACGTTCTTGCTTGCATCCAGTAATTCTTAGGGGTAAACTCCAGGCCAAAATCCCGGCGGGAGCACATCCTGATTCTGGAGGCCCAACCAATACTTTGGACCAAGTGTCCTCGACCCTTTTTCGGGCGGCTGGGTTGCCGGACCCGACCGTCGTCCTTCCTCTGTCGGCGCTCGGCGCTGGGTATACGGCGTGCACGGAGACGCAGTTCGTCGCCTTCCCTCGATGAACTGCCTGTCTTTGTGTCCGATCAGGAAGCCCAACGACTCTCTCCCATGAATCACAACCGCTGCCATGAGCAGGGAAGAGAAGGCGTAGGGCTCGAGCATGACAGGCCTGTCCCCGGGATCTGCGGTTCTGCCCAGCGCCTCTCCCTTTCGAGCACTATTAGTGTTCGACCTCCCTGTCGAATAGTTCACACTGGTCGTCAGCACAGTCCCCCGGCTTGCACTCCTTGTGGAACCAGTTGTAGGTCCTGGCGACGGCCTTGCATACCTTCGTCTTCATGTCATCATCTTTAACAAGGATGAGGCCTCCGCACATTCCACACCACACGTCGACGCGATATCTCTTCTTCGCCCTGCGATAACCATCCCCGCGACCCTTCCGATATATGCGGTCCTTCTTTTCCAGTTCAAGGCCGAGGGCTCGCCGTACGAATTTCCCCTTCGAAATGCCTGAATCTCTTGTCAGCTCTTCTAGCTTCTCGAGTTGCTCTCTCGAGACCCTGAACGAAACGACGGGCCTTTTTCGATCGTACCGTTTCTTCGCGGGCCCATCACTGCTCTCTCCTTGCACCCCATCATCCCCCTTTTGGCCGCTCCCTTCTATCGACCGTACCGTACTCGTCGTGTAAACGATGGCTGTAGACGATGTGGTACACGACATCGTAGACGGCCTGCAAACGAACCGTTTACTGATTCATCGTGTACCGCCGTGCAATACTCTGTAGCTGTATACGGATCGTCAGATTTGACGCAATAGGTTTGCTTAAGCCGCGGGTGACTTCTTCTTACCAACTTGCTCACCCTCTTCGGGAAGGTTTTTGACTTTACCCTCTGTGGCGAATCTTGATCCCAAGGTCAGAGACAGGTTTCCGAACTTGAGGTAGCTCTTCAGGTCGATCTCCCCGGCCCATTCCCGAGCCTTGAGTTGCTGTCTTGAGCTAGACACGATTTCGAGCGCACACGCGAGGTGCATCACGTCCCTCAACCTATCGATTGAGCGCCGAAGCTTCTGGTCTCGATTGGCTTCTCGGGGCACATCGAACTGCTTTGGACCCAGAAGTATTTCGAGCGCCTTCGTTGACTGTCTGGCCATGAATTCGATTTCCCTGAGCCTCAGTGGGTTGATGACCGACGTCAGGTCCTTCTCGACCCTGAACTCCGACGTCAAGTACCTGACGAGATCCTTCGTGATGATCTCCTGCCCCCACTCTGTCTGCCTTACCACCGACAAGGCACCAGAATGGAGGACGTGGAGAATCCTTGAGAGTCCATCGAGCGTCGGCACGATCCGGTAGTGAAGGGTCTCGTTCTTCTTCTTCGGCGTCCTGTCGAGCTTGACCTCAAGGATCCTAATCCCCGGATTAGCGAGCCTCCCGCAGGCGGACGCAGCGCCAGGCTTTGTCAGGTTGTCGTGACTTTCGCGGTTCAGGCTTTTCACTTTCGGCTGCCCGCTGACTATTCGACCAACGTAGGACCACTCATTACCAAGCCCAGCGAGGGCCAGGACTACTCGCAGCTCGTTAAGCCAGCTGACGGCTCGCTTGTCTCCAGCATTGAGGATCGGCAACATACTTTCCCTTACCTCATCATTTTGTCAGTATAAAGCACTTACTGTAGATGCAGTACCTCGCATCTTCTGAAAGTGGTTTCAATCGTAATTGACCGGGATATCCCAATTTCGGCCAGTACAGGAACACAACCTGCTTAAGCCTTCCTGATGACTAGAAGATGATTATATAGGAATATGCAATTACTAATAATCATGGCAGAAATGATGCCATATAAAAAGGGAAAGGAGGTCCCACCATGGTAGATCGATACCTGGCCAGAATCCTCGCGGACTTGCAGGATCGACTGGTCGAACTCGGCGTCGACCCAGATGATGCAGAGAACCTCGTCGACGATTTCGAAGAAAGCGTCGAGAAGCTCTTGGCATCGTCGGAAGCTGACACCGACAGCCAGGACGAAGACAAGTAGTCCTGGGGTTCGGGGCGGCCGTCTCGAGCTATCGGGAGGTGGTGCGGCCTCCTCCTGGTCAAACCTATTACAAATCGCTGGGGGTCCTTTTTGCCCCCAGCACCCAGAGGCATCGGGCTTCGGAAGAGCCCCAGAAAAGGCGATGTATGACGCGGAGAAAGTCAGCTTCGGATTACAGAAGGGCAGACAGCGATAAGCTTACGCCATCTTCAACATATGACCTGAGTGAGGCGAAGACACTACAAGGTAGTAGACAATTCGCCTTGGGAGCGCGTCAGCATGGCTCGAAGAGCCAGGCTTCCGATGCGACTGACCGCTCCGTGGGAAGAAGAGGACACAGGCGCAGGGAGGCGCACAGCATGGGTTGCCGGCCGTTTGTGACGGCTGTCAATGACCTGCTCCGCGAGACCGCACCATATTACGCCCAATCCACGCAGGATGAAAGACGTCGCAAGCTAAGGCGTATCTACAGGCTTCTGGTGGATCTCAAGTCCCAGGGCAAGATAGAAACGACCAGTCCTAAGAAGCTGACCGAGCGAGACTTAAGCGAGATCATCGGATGGTTCAAGGGGAACCTAGACGCGACGACGGCAGCCCACTACATGAAGTTCCTCGACGAGGTGCTGCAGAGCGTCGGCAACAACGTTATCTCCCGCCTCAAGGTCAAGAGGCGGCACCTTCTGCCGAAGCCGATGGTCAAGTCCATCAGCCTCATCCCGTCCGATTCGATGGACATCCTACTGTCCGGAGGATACAAGCTCGATGATCCTTGGTGGGACGCTGCATCAAAAGCCGCGATTGCCCTTTGCGCGCATACAGGGCTGCGGTCTTCGGAACTCCGTCTCTCCAGGCTCGCAGACCTCAATCTGGACCGGATGGAGATGCGCGTCAGTTCGCCGAAAGGGATGGCGCGATGGACGAACGGGACAGAGCGGGCGCCGATAATGCCCGGGTGCGAGGAAGTCATGAGAGACTACCTGGAGCGAAGGCGGATTGCGCTGGCGGAGATCGGCCAGACCGATGTCGAGGCCTTGTTCCCATTCATATCGGTGAAGGGGGAGGCGCGGTTCTGGTCGGCTGCGATGTGGGCAAAGCTCAAGCAGGCTGTCGAGACCGCCTCCGGAGAACACTTCAGGTGGAAGGACTTTCGTCCAACATATGCTCAGACGCTGAAGGACGCCAATGCCCCAATTGAGGCCATCAGCAAGTGCCTACGTCACTCCTCAACGAAAACCACGGAGCAGTACTACGGTCGCATCAGAGCGGAATCCGCATTCTCCCAAGTGAGAGCTGCTTGGCAGGCACGGAAGCCCCTGTCACAGGAAATTCCAATCCCTGCTGATTAGACTCATAGCCAGTATGGTCGAAACCGGGGTCGACCTACCCCACTTCTCTCGTGATCCTCGCCTGGATTCTTGACACATAGACACACTAGTGCCACTTGCAAACTTAACTAGAGGAAGGACGATGCACACGCATACTCAACGCTCAAGGAATCGAGGGGCAACGATGAACAATCGCACGAGGAACGAATTCCTAGGCAAGTGGAAGAGGTACTTCGGAAACGCTGAGCTCCCAATCACATTCTACTACACTGACGAAGAAGGAAGGGCGGAGCTGGCCAAGAGAGCCTCCGGCCACGAATGCATCATCGATACACTGTCAAGAGTGAGATCAGGCGAATCACTGGCGTTCTCAGTTAATTCGCTCGGATGTTTCGGGGCAAGGAGATATCTGGGGTTCACTGAAAAGGTAGGACCGGACTTCGAGTACTTCCTCTCATGCGGGATACCTGGGAAACTTGAAGGGGAACGGTACAAGAAATCGCCTGAACTGGTGAGGGCGATGCTCAGGAACGCTCCCAAGTTCAAGGCACCTGGCAAGTACATCGTGTTCAAGAGGTGGGACAAACTCAAGGAGATCGACGAACCCAAGGTAGTGATATTCTTCGCCAAGTTCGATGTGCTCTCGGGGCTGTTCACGCTGGCGAATTTCGATGAGGTTGATTCAAACGGCGTCATATCACCGTTTGGTTCTGGCTGCAACTCGATAGTCCAGTACCCCTACTTGGAGAAAGACAACCCAGAACCAAGGGCAATCCTGGGGATGTTCGACGTGTCAGCGCGACCCTATGTTGGGGAGAATGTCCTCACGTTGGCGATTCCTTTCGCGAAGTTCAAGAGGATGGTTGACAACATGGATGAGAGCTTCCTGATCACTGAATCGTGGAAGGAAGTCCTCAGGAGAATAAACCGGAAAACCTAGACGAGGATGCAGTCCTGGGCAGCCGAGATAAACGTATTTATCAGGGTACGCGTTTCCTCACGTCAAGCAGGTGTAATCTAGTCTGGTTAGGATTTTGGCCTTCCAACTCTCCAAGCGAAAAACAAAAATTGGAGAGGGACGAAAGCCAACGGCCCGGGTTCAAATCCCGGCACCTGCACTTTCGTTCCGTTGAGTTTCAGTTTAGCCCGTCTCGCAATTCTGCTAGCTAGGTCTAAGCCTCGTACTCCTCTTCTCCACGCACAGGGTGGTGTGCTAGGGCGTAGATTTCATCGTACTGCTTCGCCTCGGCCAGAGCCAACTGCGGCGTTACGCAGTGTGGGTAAAACCCGACGACCTTCCTTCTGTCAACATACTCGAAGTCGTCCTCTGGTTCGATTTTCTGTTTTCTTAGTTTCCTTGTTCTAACCATCTCAAACACCTATCCCGCGATCTCTGCGCACTCACATGCTTCAGGAATTACAGATTCCGTTTCCGGGTGCAGGCTGAGGTCAATCTCTCTCAAATCATCCAAGAGATTGGCGATGTCCCTGACATCTTCTCCAAGACCTGACATCTCGAATACTAGATCATCGAGGTCCTGAAGCGTGTGGGTCTTCACCCATTGGACTGCTTGAGCGTTGTGGACCGCTGCCCTTGCCGCATTCCTGTGCTTCATTGCATCCCATCCAAAGAGGTTTTGTCTGACGATTTGTCAGCTGAATGTCCGTATATCGCTGAGTTCTATTTATAGGTTGTCTAAATGTCGCAAGGGCTAAACCAGCATTGTCAGACTCGGTCCACAAACAAACCGCTAGAAATCTCTAAGAGATTTCTTAGCATGGATTTCAAGATCTGCGAATAACTGTCGCTGTCAATGCTTTCTGTGCCGTCCGACGAAGAACATCCTCAGGAATCCGCTTCTTCTGCAAACTCTTTTATCAAAACAACTTCATTAAGACCCAAGGGCCAGGTGGGACTAGTTTGGGCCTGTTGGATTCCATGATGAACAAGGAGAGCAAGCTCCTTGCAAGGGTCAGGAAAGAGCTCGAACGAGCGGACCAGCTGGAGAAGGCCGGGCGAAAAGGGGACGCCCTGAACGAACTCGAAAGAACCAACCAGCTGCTAAGGGAGAACATGCAGTTCGTCTCTAAGCAGAAGAACGATTTCTCGCAGGTTCTCGCAATGCTGGGTGCAAGATACATCTTCTTCGACAAGCCAAGAATGGCACATGACGCTGCGAAGATCTCCCTTCAGCTGAATCCTCGCAACCCAGAGGCTATGGGCGTTGCTGGTCGAGCTGCCCTCAGGCTGGGCATGAAGGACGAAGCTCTGTCGTCAATGAAGAGCGCGGTCGCAACTGCTCCCAAGTCCTCTGAGCTCTGGTCGATGCTGGGTGAGGTTCAGGAAGCATGCGGTGATGTTGCCGGTGCAATCGCCAGCTACCGGACCGTGCTCTCGCTACAGCCGATGAGCGTGAAGCACTACGACAAGATCCTCGCCCACACGCCCGATGATGTTGACCTAATCAAGAAGAAGGCACAAACCCTCGCCAAGGCCGGGAAGAATGAAGAGGCTGTTGAGGCGTATCGCCTCGGTCTTGATGTCGACCCAAAAGACAAGGACCTCTGGATAGGTCAGGCGACCGCTCTTAACGCCCTCGCTAGGGGCGAAGAGGCAGCTCACTCGTTGAAGAAGGCACTGAGCCTCGCTCCTGACGATGTTTATGTCCTCGACAACCTTGGAAGAATCCAGCACAAGCTCGGCAAGAGGGACGAGGCGCTCAAGACCTTCTCCCGCGCGGCGGAGGTGGACCAGGGGAACAAGATCGTCTGGAACGAGCTCGGAGTAGTTCAGGAAGAGTTGAACCTCACAGACGACGCAACAGAATCCTTCGACCGTGCCCTTCGAATCGATCCAAATGATCTGAATGTCCTGGGCAACAAGAAGAAGACTCTGATGAAGGCGGGCAAGTTCGAGGCAGTCATCGGCGTGTGCGACAAGATGATCCTCTTGAACCCCCGGGATTCTGAGGCCCTCTATGACAAGGCGCGTGCCCTTCATGCTCTGAAAAGGTTTGACGAATGCGTGTCTTTCGCAGACGCGTCTTTGATCATCGCCCCGAACTCGAGAGGGGCGATGCTGTTGAAGAAGGACTGCCTCATAAAGCTCGGCAAACACAACGACGTCATAGCCTGGTCGGCGAAGATACTAGACCAGGACCCGAACGACCACGCGACCATGCATGACAGGGCGGTTGCTCACCTGAAGGTCAACAGGCCTCAGGACGCCGTGAAGACTTTGGAGAAAGCGCTGAAGTCTGCTCCTCAGAAGCTGCCGATGCTCGACACTCTAAAGGAGGCCTACAAGCAGCTGCAGAAAGACCAAGATGTCATCGATGTCTGCGACCGAATAGTCGCTCTGGACGAGAAGAACAAGGGCGCCTACTTCGACAAAGCCGTCGCACTTGATAGGCTTGAAAAGTTCGACGACGCGCTCGCGACATACAGACTGGCTTTGAAGTACGATCCCTCAAATCCTGACGTCTTCTACAACATATCATTGCTCTACTTGCGTGCGGGCAAGCCGAAAGAGGCCATGGACTACACGAAGCAGGGACTCGCTTCCAATCAGTCGAGCGCTCCTCTGTGGAGGCTTCGCGGAGAGGCGAGCTTCAGCGTGAAAAATTACGACGAGTCCGTGAAGGCGCTCCGGAAGGCGACCGAGCTCCAGCCGAGTGACAAGAGCGCATTCGTCACGATGGGAAGAGCGCTCGTGGAGCTGAAGCGGTACGAGGAAGCACTCTCATCATTCGAGCACGCTCTGGCTCTGGACCCACATGACGCGAATGTGTGGCTCATGAAGTCCACTGCTTTCGAGTGGCTCGAGAGGAATGAGGAGTCCCTCGCTGCTGTTAGGGAAGCCATTCGCTGTAGCCCGAAAATGCCCGAGCTTAGGATTCGTGAGGGCTATCTCTTGACAAAGATGGGAAGGTTGCCAGAGGGGTTGAACGCGTACAACGCAGCGCTCCAGATATCGCCCGCTGACATAACCATCATGAAGGCCAAGAAGGAGCTGCTCAAGTCCATGAAGAGCAACGAGGAGATCGTCCGGATCTGCAACGATATATTAGCGATTTCCCCGAAGGACAGAGAGGCCCTCGTAGACAAAGGGAGCGCGTCCCTGTTCCTCAAGAAGCCAAACGAGGCCATCGTATGCTTCAACAAAGCGCTCGAGATCAAGGCGGATGACCTCGACACCCTCGACCTCAAGAGGATGGCCCTGAAGGAGCTGGACGACCTGGAAGCGGTCGTGGCGGTGTGCGATAAGATTCTTAGGCTGAGCCCCAAGAACAAGCTCGCGCTTGCAGATAGAGCGGCAGCATTGGAGAGGCTGGGACGGACGGACGAGGCTCTTCGAAGCTATGAGAGCGCCCTATCGCTGGACCCGAAAGACGTGTTTCTCTGGAACAGGAAGGGACTCCTGCTGCTGGGAAGAGGAAATCCCGCTCAGGCAGCAGAGGCTTTCGAGTACGCCATCAGACTTGATTCCAACCAGCCGTTCGTGCTCAACAACAGGGGAAAGGCATACCTCGAGCTGAGGAGGTCCGAGGAGGCTCTCGGAGACTTCAAGAAGGCGATCTCGATCCTGCCGAATGTCGCCGAGTTTCACACTAATCTGGGGAGAGCGCTCGCCAGCATGGGCAGGTTCGATGACAGCATTGGCTCCTTCAACGAGGCAAGGCGCCAGGCGCCCAAAGATGCCGCCCCTCTCAAGTACATGGGCATGGCATTGCTGAAACTCAACAGGATCACTGAGGCTCGCGGCTGCTTCGATGAGGCAGTGAGGTTCGGCTCCAACGACAAGGACCTCTGGACCAGCAGGGCGAAGGCATGCGAGGCGATCGGGGACAAGGAGGAAGCGATAAGGTCGTATGTCAAAGCCCTCGAGGTAGACCAGGAGGATCAGGCAGCTTGGTACAGACTTGGGATGCTGCACCTGGAGCTCGAGAGGTTCACGGAAGCTAACACGTGCTTCGACAAGGCTCTGGACGTAGACAGCTCGAACGCGAAGATCTGGATGAGCAAAGGATTCGCGATGGAGAAGCAGGAAATGTTCGAGGAGGCTGTGAGCTCATATGACAGAGCGATCGGCCTGGATTCGAACGACAAAGACGCCTGGAAGAACAAAGGAGCAGTTATGCTCAAACTCGGAAGGCCTGAGCAGGCGTTGAGATGCTTCGACCACGCGTTGAGCATCGACCCGTACCATGAGGCCGCGACCGAGGGGAGGAAGCAGGCGGAACAGGACATTAGGACCACCAAGATCGAAGACTACTCCAGGTCTGTGCTTGAGTTCGAGTACGCCAACGGCAGGCCGGTCACGAAGGAGGAGGCGTTCAAGGTCTGCGGGATACCCTATGCGTTCCTCGGGGAGGTCCTCGACTACCTGAGCACACGAGATGAGGTCTCGCTGTCGGGGTTGGGGAAGGAGGACTTCGAGCGCCTGGAAAAGATATCTAGGGAGGTCCTCGTCAACTCGATGGAGAAACGAGATCTTGCGGCGCATGGCATCAGGCTCTGCGACATCTCCGTGAACTTCCCTGAACTGAAGATATCGAGCGCGAAGAGGATACTCAGTTACATTCACGCGGTCGAGGAGCATCAATTCAGCACGAAGGGCGCGGACGCGCAGACGGACACCCAGCTCAGGCAAGCACTCGATCTGCCAAATGATCAGAAGAATGTCCTTGGGCTGATACGCAACCTGGGAATAGGAGTCTATCAGGCGAGACAACTCGTGACGATCTTGCAGACCTTCCAGGGAGGCGGGTTCGAAACGCCCGCTGTTGCGGTGAGGTCCATAGTGACGGAGGGCTTCGGCCAGTACTCTCCCTTCGATGAGCCTTCACGGCGGGTTTCGGCCGAGGCTCCGAGGCAACGCGGAAGGGCGATTCCAGATGAGAGGGAGTACGACGAAGAGGAGAGACGCGTATCGCCTCCAAGGAGATACGCCAGGGAGGAGGGCCGATCAGGGGAACGGCCAAGGGACCGCCGAGCAAGAGCCGAGGAGGAGGGTGGAGGGCGCGAGCCTGAGATCCCTTCGGACCTCATCGGAAGGAGATGCCTCTTCCATGGAGGAGTTGCGGTAGCTAGGTGCGTGAAGTGCAAGGCGGTCTTGTGCAAGGAGTGCATACGCGGGTCAGAGAGGTGTCCGAGATGCAACTCGCCCCTCAGGGGAGATGTGACGCCCGGCGAGGACGAAGAGCAAGAAGAGGAGCGCGAGGAAGCGACGCCCAAGAGAAGACACCAGAGGCGAAGAGAGGAATCCAAGGGCGATGAGATGTCAAGATTATAGTATCATTCGCACATGTCATGTGCTGAGGAGAGTGGGAGAATAGGCAAGATATCCCGTGGGTGGCAACTGACTAAGATGAGCCTCAGAGTGATTCGGAAGGACAAGGAGATACTGATATTCCCCGTGCTCTCAGGCCTGATAATGCTCCTAATACTCGGGAGCTTCATTGGGGGGATCTTCCTCACCTCAGGGTTTACTGGGGTCGCGCAGGGATCGAACGGCTGGATGTTCTACGTGTTCTGGGCGATCTACTACTTCATCAGCTTTTTCGTGGCGATTTACTTCAACGCCTGCATGATAGGCTGTGCTACGATCCGTATGGACGGCGGAGACCCGACGGTGGCAGACGGGTTCAGGATTGCAGGCCAGAACCTGGGGAGACTACTGCTATGGGCGCTGTTCGCTGCAACCGTGGGACTGATCATCAGGGCAATCCAGAAAAGGGTTGGCTTCATCGGTAGGATAATTATGGGCGCCGTTGGGGTAGCGTGGACGGTGGTCACATACTTCGTCGTGCCCGTCCTAATCTATGAGAAACTCGGCCCGTGGGCATCGGTCAAGCGGAGCGCGTCGATACTCAAGAAATCCTGGGGCGAGGTAATCGTGGGCAATCTCGGAATCGGGATCATATTCGCGGCGCTCATGATTCCGGGAATCCTGGCGATCATCGCTGGCATCTATGTACTGGTCTCGTCTGGTCTTGCGGCTGCGGTCGTGGTTTGGGCCTTGGCGATAGTATACATCGTGATAATCGCGATCGTTGCAACAGCTGCAGAATCCATCCTTGTGGCAGCGCTGTACAGATATGCGACCACTGGCAAGGTCTCTGAGGATTTCGTCGGAATGCAGTTCGACAGGCCCTTCGTCACCTGATGCCGAGCGGCTCTATCCGTGAAGAGACTTGGTAAGCTTAGCCACGCGTTTGCCGTACCTGATGCAATTCTTCTCCGCGCGTTTGTCAGGCTCGTCTATGGCTACAGGTCCGTAGTGGTCTCCCTCGCAGTCCCCACAGATCACCATTCCATGAATCAACAGGGACTGCAGAATAGACAAGACGGTTGTTTCGTTCCCCCCTCCAACATTCGCGCTGGATGAAAACGCTCCCCCAACCTTGTCCTGGAGCTTGCAGTGGTACTTGATGCTCTTATCAAGCAGGTCCTTTATCTGGGCTGCGGGTCCGCCGTAGTAGGTGGGTGAGCCGATGACAATCCCGTCATACTTCTTCAGGTCATCGACCTTGACCTCCTTCACGCTCATCGTATCGACTTCAACATCCTCTTCCATGACGCCTTTCTGGATCATGAACGCCATCTTCTTCGTGTTGCCAGATCTCGAATAGTAGCATATCAAAATCCTGACCATCGCTTCTCCCTCCAACAATCGGCTCTGCAGGGTGTATGTACAAATTCCTTATTAGCCTAGCGCCATCTTTGGCCTCCTCATTTGACGAGAGCAGGTGCACGAGAAGCGCATTGATGAGCTCATCCAAACTTTGAAGCCTAGTAATCCTTTTCTGATTTGGCAAGGTCTGGCATGACTCGAGTGTGCACCCGCTGCAAGAGAGAAACGGATCTGATGTTCTGTCCGTCATGTCATGTGCTGACGCACCCGCCTCGGGGTCCCGAGAGCGCACCATCATCAGCCTTAGGTGACTCCTTCGAGGCGACAATTTGGCAGGGGCCGAACAGGTCCCGTGGAATCGAGGTCAATACGAGGGACCGGGACAAGTTCTTCGGGAAGGGGAACGACATGGTCGTCCTCCACATCGACGGGAGAAGAACCATAGGCAAGCTCGGCCCAGGCTTCTGGAAGAAGCCTGCAGTGATAAAGAAGGCCTTGTCCGATGACGGCAGGGAGCAGCTAACCAAGTTCTTCGAGAAGCACCATCTGCTGCCGCCTCCGCAGTCACTTAAGGAAAAGGGAATAGTCGATACCCTTGTCTTCGAGGTAGTAACTCCCAAGGAGGAGTTCAAGGTCACAGTCGTTGAGAGGATGCAGTCCGAGGAGTTCGAGAACGACTAGATCAGTCTCATAGACCTGCCGATCTTCCCGAACGCGGATATGGCTTCGTCTAGATCCCTTCTGGAGAGTGCAGCGTTCATTATGGTTCTTATGCGTGCCTTGTCCTTTGAGACCATGGGATAGACGATAGGCAGTGCGAACACACCCGCATCGAACAGCTTCGAGCTGAACTCTTTGGCGGCGCCACTGTCCCCTATCATCACTGGAATGATTGGTGTCTGGCTCTTGCCTGTGTCGAAGCCAAGGGCCTTGACCTGAGCCCGGAAATAGTCTGTGTTCGTCCAGAGGTTCTTGACGTGTTCGGGCTCGGATTCCAGGACGTCGACAGCTGCGATGCACGCAGCCGCGACTGCAGGCGGGTGCGAGCCGCTGAGAAGCCAAGTCCTAGACTTGTTGAAGGCGAAATTGACAAGGTCCCGGCTGCCGGAGACGTGCCCTCCAACGACGCCGAATGCCTTTGAAAAGGTTCCCATTTCAACATGCACGTCACTCCTGTTGAGCTTGAAATGAGATACAATCCCTCGGCCACCGTCGCCGAGAACTCCTTCACCGTGAGCATCATCGACATAAACCATCGCGCCGTGGTTCCGCGTATGTCTGGCGATGCGGTCCAACGGGGCGATATCGCCATCCATGCTGAACACGCCATCGGTGATGACAAGGATCCTCCTGTACGTTGGCGTGTGCTTCTCCGCCTTCTCCAGGACGATGCCCAGGTCCTCCGTGTCGCAATGCTTGAACACTGCTCTGTCGGCCTTCGACAGCCGTACCCCGTCGATTATGCTCCCGTGGTTCAGCTCGTCGCTGACGATTAGGTCTCCAGCGTCCGCCAGTTGCGGTATCAGACCTGCGTTCGCGGCGAAACCCGTCTGATAGACCAGCGAGGCCTCGGCCTCCTTGAACTTCGCCAGCCTTCTCTCGAGTTCCACATGAAGATCCATGTTGCCCGCGATTGGCCTAACGGACCCAGAACCGGCACCGTGCGTCTTGATGGCGTCGATGGCTGCTTTCTTCAGCTTCGGGTGGTTGCTCAAGCTCAGGTAGTTGTTGGAGCAGAGCATGATTACCTTCTTGCCGTCGACGACGCATCTGGGCGAGCTCGGTCCCTTGAGGACCCTGAGCTTCCAGTCAAGCTCGCTCTTAACCAGCTGCTCGTACTCCTCCCTCAAGAACGATACGGGATCCCTCTCCGTCATCTCCTCACCATTCGGGGGAAAGGGACACTTTCGCCGCCTGCTTGGTCCTAATAAGATGCATGCCCTGAGCCATGTCCCTCATGGGCAACGTCTGCGTGATGATAGATGAAAGCTTCGCCCTGAACTCCTCCTTTCTCAGGAGGGAGAACATCTGGTCCCAGGTCTCAAACATCCTCCTGCCGGTGATGCCATGAACTGTGGCTGACTTGAATGTGATCACGTTGTTGACGTCGATCGTTACTGGGTCGTTATAGAGCCCGAGGATCGAGATTCTCCCACCAGGAGTAAGCATGTCGAAAACCTGCTGCAGTGCCAGTGCGGCACCGGACATCTCGAGGCAGACGTCTGCTCCGTTCCCCTGAGTGGCCGACATGACCTCCTCGACGAGCTTCTCTCTGCCCATCGCGGCATCCAGAATCATATTTGCGCCCATCTTCTTGGCGAGGGCGAATCTGACCTTCTCGCTGGCGAGCTCGGTCGCGATTACCTTCTTGGCTCCCAGAACCTTGAGGACTGCAATCGCCATCAGACCGATTGGCCCGCACCCAGCAACAACTACGTTCTTGCCCTTTATGTCGTGCTCGCAATCGTTCGGAAGGACTGTGAAGGTCGCGTTCCCTAGGGGCTCGAGCAGGGAGCCCAGCCTGACATCTAGGCCCTTTGGCAATTTCCGGGCGTTCATCTCTGGAAGCTTAACATACTCAGCGAACACGCCGTCGGTGTCGACCCCGAGGATCTTCATATCCCTGCAGATGTGCATCCTGCCCGTCCTGCACTGGTAGCACGTGCCGTCGACGATGTGCGTCTCCGCAGAGACCATGTCGCCCCGCCTGACGGATTTGACGCCCTTGCCGACTTCGACCACCTCTCCGCAGAGCTCGTGACCGAAGATTATCGGGAGCCGCTTCACCCTCTTCTGGGCCCAGTGGTTCCAATCCCAGATGTGTACATCAGTGCCGCATATCGACGCCCTTTTCGTCTGCACAAGGACCTCGCCTTTTCCCACATCTGGCTTGGCGACCGTCTCTATCTCAGCGCCAGGTTCTCTCTTCCTCTTCACGACCGCGTACATCGGACTCACACGGCTCCCTATGATTGTGAGCAGGACGATTGTCTTGGTTATTAAGCGATTTGAAATTACTCAGAAGACACATCCCAGCCCGCACTAGCAAGACTCACGCGCCCTACTACTGCCTCAGTGAGATAGGCGTGCCAAGGATCGGGAACGCCACTCTCGGATGCAGCTGGGAGAACATTTCCGGGTGCTCGGTATGTATCGGGACGAGCCTGCTCGGTCTTGTCTTATCGACGAGCTGCTGCAGTTCCTCCCTGCATGCGTGGCCCGATGCATGAACGTGGAATTTGGGAAGCCTAAGAAGCTCCAGCCAGTTGTCCATCCGCTTCTGGTCGATCAACTGCTCCTCGTTGTGCGGCTCAGATGACGAGTGAATGTATCTGCTGCCTTCGGGAATCTCAAAATCGAGCAGCGTGGTCATGTCGAAGAACCCAGCATGTAGAATACGCCTGTTCCCTTTTGAGGCGACATCGGTGCTCTTGAGAACGTTCTTCCATCCCAGGAACTCCCTCTCCCAGGTGTCGTAGTCGCTGTCATCGAACCTTCCCTTCCTCTTGCGTTCGATGAGGACCTCGATGGAAGGATCGTTCCGTGGGTCAGGGGCGTCGTAACCCTTGATCCTCAGTTTCTGGAGCACAATCGCGTCCTTCAGGGTGATGACCATGGTCCGTCCCGTGAGCTTGGCCACCTCGAGGAAAGTTTTGAGGCGCTGGACATCCCTGAAGGCGAAGTCGGCCACCACCAGGCCACTGGCTCTGAGAGCGAGATCTTTCGCGAATGACCTGATGTAGTCCTCCGTCTTCTTGTCCGCTTCGTTTATTCTCGTTCCCTCGCAAAGCATCAGGTCAATCTCCTCTCCCTCAAGTGATCTCAATGCGGCAACAGTGTCGGTTCCGTACCCTTCCACGCGAAGATCGCCAGTGTAGAGAAGTGAGCCCTCGGAGCCGTACACGACATATAACATTGCACCTGGTACGGAGTGATCGACAGGAAGACCATACACCTCGAGTCCATCGATCTTGGTCTTCTTTCCCGGGATGACTTCCACCCATTTCCTAGGATTCGCCGGGTCGGTGCTCTTCTCGATAGGCCGAAACTTGAATTCGTAGATCTCTTTCTCGAAATCGCGCTGGCCGCAGATGCTCAGGGCCTCGGCGATAGCAGCCGTAGCGGGAGATGCGTAGACTGGCACGCTCTCGTGCAAGAAGGAAATGTACGCGGAGTGATCATAGTGTATGTGGCTGAGGAGCACCGCCTGAACGCCCGGACTCTTGGACGGCTGTGCCCCCAAGAGCCTCAGGTAGTCAGACCTGAAGACGCCCCTGAAGTCGGGAACAGAGGGGTCTGGCAACAACCCGGTCTTGACGAGATCGCTCATCCCAGCGCTCGCCCTCGGTTTGAGATACTCCTCGAAGTACTTCCCCCACTGGTTGTAGCTCAACCCGAAGTCCAGGAACACGCGCGTGGAGCGGTCTGAAAGGAGGATCTTGTTCCCCCCGATCTCGTTCACGCCACCATGCATCGTGATTTTGGTCATGCGATACGCCTCCACGGGAATGCTCGGACTTCGTTCGCGCTCCTCAAGCTCCAGGGACCCCAATCAAGCTTTTGGTGCCCGGTCTCAACGGCGCGAAGAAATCGTCCAGCGTGGACATCTTCACCCTCCCCTTCTCCATCCTGTCAGCTATCTCATCAGCCTTTAGCCAGGCTGGAAGATCTTTGACGCCCCTTATCCTCTCCGCCCTCGCCACCCTATTGTATTGTCTGTCGACGAGGACCACGTCTACCCCGACTGCTCGAACAGGGTAGAGGTCAAGCGTTGGCATGTCTCCGACCATCAGCGCTTCCTCTGGATTCAGCCCGCGATCGGATAGGTAGCGTTCGATGCTCTTCCCTTTGTTCGTACTCAGGATGACTTCGTCGAAGAAGTGAAGAATTCCGAACTTCTCGAGCAGGGCGTCCAGGATTAGGGCGGAATTCCTCGATACGATGCAAATCGAGTCTGAGTTTTCTCTAAGGAATTCGAGGGCGGCGACAACGCCATCGTCAAGCTCGAAGAAATCCACCGCGGCCTCAGGGGACGGATTTGCCCAGAACTCCCACCTCGACCTGCCCTGCCTAGGGACATAGAGGGTTCCTTCAGCGTCCAAGAAAATGTGCCTGTACCTCATGGGTCTCGGTTCGATCATGGCGTCCACGACACTTTGGAATCCGGTGGACGCAATTGAAGCAGTCCTAATACGATATCACAGAAATTGATACTACAGACAGTGGGCTCCGAGCCAGTATCTCGAGCCTCGCCAGTTGAAATAATATCATACATTATAATACCGTCTGATAATGATTAAAAGCCTCCGAGAGCATACTATCCAACGGTAAGAGCAATGGTCGTGGTATTCGGCACCCTCGGTTTCCGTCCCAAGTCATTGATTCCGACGATCAGATCCATGCCGGACGTGGAGAAGCTAGTATTCTATTGCGGAGCGGACAAGAGCGATCAAGAAGCCGTGAGGAAGGTCGCGGATGCGCGCCAAGAAGTCGTCGACTACTGCAGGAAGATGAAGATCGCTGTCGACGCCATCGATCTGGACGATCCATTCGACTTCAAGAACATCGCTCTGCGGATCAGGAGTGACATAAGGAAGCACAAGAGAGATGGGAGACAGATAGGTGTCTTCAACATCGCGGGCGGGACGAAGCCGACATCATCGGCAGCTCTTCTTGTCTGCATTCTAGAAGGGGTGCCTACGGTCTACATTCATGACCTGACTTACGAGGAGATAAGGCTCCCTCTTCTTCGGATAGAGTACAGCCAGGTACTATCAGGCGAGGAGAAAGAGATCCTGAAGTACCTTCTGAGGACGAAATCGACACCGACGACGGAGGTCGAGTTGGCAAGAGCTCTCAAGAAGCACAAGGCAACCATCAACCATCATCTGAGGAACCTCGTTGCCAAGGGAACAGTGAGGCTTGAGAGGCATCCATCGGACTCAAGGAAGAAGGTAGTGAAGGTCGAAGAGTCGACGGAGCTGCTGCTGGGTGAGGCCGATTGAGGGTCCTGGTCTCGACTTTCAGGCAAGGCGACATGGATAGGGTGACCCAGGCCATGCGGGCTTTGCCCTACGACCAGTTGGTGTTGGTCGTCGATCAGGACGAGAACGACACGGAGGAACTCACGAGTCTCGGCAAACTTGAGGAGGTCTCCGGACACATGATGGTCCTCGAGAGAGTCGACAGGACCGACTTTCTGTCAATGGTCGAGGATCTCTGCGGAATAATCCTCAAGCACGGAAAGGACCGACAAACGGGAGCGCGAAGGGACCTTGTGCTGAACATCAGTGGCGGGACCAAGCTCTTGGCTGACGCGGCCCTGCTTGCGGCTTTTCGCCTGGGCATAGCTGCGTACCACTGCGACTCCGACATCACGCGGCTCCCGGTCATCTATGGCGCCACAGCGAAAGATCGGTTCACGGCGATGCAAGCGAGGTTCATCGAGAGCGTCGGAGATGGTTGCTCGCTGGACGATCTCGTATTCAGAACCCAGGCGCGTGGAAGGCAACCGGTGGAGAGGATTCTCAGAGAGCTGAAGAAACATGGGCTCGTGGACGCGCACGTGGATGGAGGTAAAGTCATCGTCTCGCTCACAGACACTGGAGCGGAGGTCGCGAGCGCATTGAGACTCACGGCACGGCCCAGTACGATATGAGAATCATCTGTCGATGTCCTCCCCGCCCTCGAAAATAGCCTGACACGCGGAGTATATGTCGGCCATGCCCTCGCCCGTGTCCGAGCTCACGGGCATTACAGACCTGCCTGCACCAACGGTTTCGAGCGCCTGCAGGAACTCCACGCTAATCTGGCTCTGGGCATCGACGGATTCATCCATGAGGGAATTCAGCAGCGAGTAGTAGTCCTCGCCCCATTGCAGGATCCTTGCGCGCTCAGCATCAGAGAGCATGTCGGCCTTTGCGAGAAGCGCCAGGTGGGGAATCGGCAGCCTGAAGTGGACGGTTGCTGAGAGGAGCAACGATGAGACATAGCCGTTCGGAGACTTGGCAAGGGTCGGGTCGAAAAGGAAAGCTACCGCGGAGGACTCCAGGCCGATCTCCTCGACGATGTGGCGGCTGCTCTGGCGAAATGTGAACAGTTCCAGTTGCCCAGGTGTGTCTATCAACACGTAGTCTGTATCGAAGCCTGCGATGACGTCAACTATCTCCTTGATGTTCAGAGCCATCATATCAGCGGCGACGACCTGAGCTCCATTGGGGCCCAGGCCATGCTCTGCCATCACCTCGGAAAGGCGGATCCAGTCACGGACGTCCACGTCAGGGACGTATAGGAGGGTCTCGACACCGGGGTCGAGGTTCACAGTGATGGCATCGTATCCTTCGTTCTGGAGCCAGAGCTGGAAGGCGTTCGTGAGGGTGCTTTTCCCGCATCCAGCTGTTCCTGCAAAATACAGGTTCTTCGCAGCCATCCGATTGCCTCTTTGGACAGGATAGATGGCGGGCCTGAAGGGATTCGAACCCTTGACCCATCGGTATCTCAAACGACTCGATGGGATCGTAGTAAGAGCCGATTGCTCTACCTAGCTGAGCTACAGGCCCGCAGGTGCGCAGAATATGCTAACCGTTTATAAATCTATCGTGGAGACAGAGGCGGACCCGGACATCTGGCTCCCTCTTCCAGGCGGGTCAATCTCATCGTTGCAGCGGGCGACTCGAGTCCAAACGAAGAATATAATATTGATAATATTATAATTACTAATATTTGGATGGATGCAGCCCGCGCCAACAAATAGAGAAGGCGGAAAGGGTTTTGCCGAGATGTGAATAGCTAGGCCTTTGCGAAATCTTTGACGATCGCATCGATGCCCTTGGACACGCTCGCGTCAAGCGCAACGGGTCTGTGTGTCTTGAGGATCTGGTCAACCTTGTCTCTCGCCTGAGCCATCGGATCCTTCTTGCCCTTCTTCTCCCACATGTCGTAGGGATCGCTGTCCCAGAGCATTGGCACAAAGATCTCTTTCATGTGCTTCAGAGTGTGCATTTGGGAGAGATAGCTCCCGCCAATGCCGACCTTTTTGATGAGATCCAAGGCCAATGTGTCCTGGCTGACTTCGTAGCCTCTGAAGGTAGCCACAACCATCCTCGCGATCTCGTGGTCAAGGATGTATTGCTCGTAGGACAACAATGTCGAGTTGTCAGGTACGCCTAGACCATTGACGACTTCGCCGCCGATTCTCGCACAGTCCATGGCAGACACGGTGTTCTCTATGCAAGCCTGTATTCCTGGTATCTTCGCGCCAGAGCCGAGCCCGCCGACCATGTTGGGCAGTCTGCAATACCTTGACATCTGCACCGCACCAGAACAGAGAAGAGTGCTCTCTGGGGATCCGCCCATGTACGAACCCGTCCTGGGATCCATGCTCGTCAACACTGAGCCATACAACACAGGGGCGCCTGGCGAGTGTGCTTCCATGATGCACACAACGGCAAGCGTCTCTGCGTGGTTCACAGCGAGGTCGCCAGCAATGGTAACCGGGCCACTGATTCCAGCCTGAGCCATTCCCGTTATGTGCAACGGAACGTGGTTCTCGGCCCAGACCATCGCTGCGTCTGTCGCTTTGGCGTCAAGCATCAACGGAGACATCGTGCAAAGCATGGCGGATATGTAATGGCGCTTCCTCAGCTCCTCGAGACCACCAACGACCTCCGCCGCCATCTTGACCTGGGCCCTCGCCTCCTCCGGTGTTGTGGTCGATTCGGAGAAGATATGTTTCTCGGTGTTCTCCATCGCCACCTTCATCCCATTGACGACATGCACCTTCTCGGGAAGATCAGAAGCGACGACCATTGGGAGGTAGATGCTCAGATAGGGGAGGTAGTCACCTATGACCGCAGTCCTTCTGATGTCCTCCAGGACAGAATTACGCCTCCCGCCGGTCTGTGAATCCCAAACGGAAATACCACAACCGTCTGTCGTGTAGTAGCTGTGCGTCCCGTCAACCGGCAGGTCGTATTCCTTTGTCCTTCCCGCCAACACTATCTTCTGCGGTGCCTTGCTGACCAAAGACTTGACTACATCTGGCGGGAATTTCACATCCGGGCTCTTCCCGTCGACAATAGCTCCTGCGTTCTTAAGTGCCGCTCGAGCATTCGCGCTATGAACCCTAACGCCGGTTTTCTCCATCACATCGAGGGCCGCCTCGTGGATCATGCGCATCTCGTTCTCGTTGATTGAGTTCGCTGGTTTCTGGACCTTGAACCTGTTGGCAAATTCGGTCATGTTCTTCACTTCCTCCTGGTTGAAACCAGGCATCTGACGATTAGTGTGTTTCTTAAGAAGGAGTTTAGACTTGCTGTAGCAGAGGCGCATCGTGAACGCGACTCAGCAACTACGTTTCTCGAGGGCATCCGCCCCGAAACTCTTGGAATACTCGTTCAGGAGGTTGTCGATGCTCTTTCTCACAGCGGTCCACAGTGGCTCAGGTTGGCGATGAGAGGTCGAGAGCTGCCTCATGCGCTCCCTCGTCGCGCGTTTCACACGGCTCGATCTCAGAACCATACGGACAACCCCTTCTAACCATGCGATGTGGCCTCTAAGTGCGTTTCGCATGCTGGCGAATGTCCTCTCCATAGATAAAAGTGTCCAGAAAGGTTGAAGAAAACCTCGGCGCGCATTTGACTCGGGGAGGGCAAGAGTTTATCGTTGGCTTTCGCCTTCGAGTGCCTGGATGCACGGGGTTTCAGTAACAATCCTTGGAAGCGGCAGCTGTGGCAATTCGATTCTAGTCGATTCCGAGGAATCAATCCTCATAGATGCGGGCATTTCATGCAAGGAACTCGAAAGACGGATGACGATTGTCGGCAAGGACCCGTCGCGAGTCGAGGCGGTCGTTCTTTCGCACGAGCACACTGATCACACACGTGGAGCACAGAGATTCTGCGCGAAGTACGGAGTGCCTGCATACGGCTCGGATGGCACACTCTCGCTCACGCCGCTTTCGGGGGTAGAGATGATATCGATCTCGAACCGCCGCTCTCTCTCAATCGGAGGGATTGAGGTCAGACCATTTCCCGTCAAGCACTTTGCGGCGGAGCCGAAAGCATTCTCGATAGTCACGGGGCACAAGAAGATCGGCATAGCCTCTGACCTCGGGTCTGTCAACGGCAGGATAATCGACGAAATTGCAGGTTCTGATATCCTCCTCGTTGAAGCTAACTATGACGTCGATATGCTCCTGACTGGAAGCTATCCGGACTTCCTCAAGAGAACGATCAAGAGCGACCACGGCCACCTATCAAACGATGACGCTGGTCTCCTGGCGTCAAAGGCGGCATGTGACAGGACGGAACGCGTGGTCCTGCTGCACCTGAGCAAGGAGAACAACACCCCGGCAAAGGCGCGCGAAACCGTCGGCAGGAAGTTGAAGTCCGCGAAGAGGAATCCGAAGCTGGACATCACCGAGCACGGGGGGATGAATGGGCCATTCGACCTATGATGGTCCGATGAGCTTGATCTTGCCGTGGGAGAGAAGAGTCTTCGCTATGTTCCTTGGAAGCGAGACAATGTCCTCCTTTCGGAGCTTGTAATCCCTGTCCACTCCAGCGAAGGTCGGAACATCTTCTAGAACCCTAGCCAGCACCACATCCTCTTTTGGCTCTCCGGAAACGCCTGCATGGGCGGGTTCGCATGCGTCCTTGGAAGGGGCCTGAGGCAGTCCCACTCCTGGCTCATCCCCCACGGGCTTCGGTCCGAGCTCCTCGAAGTCAGCATGGGAATCCTTGTGCGCGGAAAGAACGGATGTCAGGCTCGAAAACAGGACTAGTTCATCAGGAGTCAGGTTTGAGGTGTCTGGGTTGTCCCCAGCGACCTTCCTGAGAGCGAGCAATGCAATCTTCCTCTGGCGGAGTTCGTACACGCGCTTCGCTTTGTCTATGGCCTTTTTCAGCTGGTCGTTGAGGACCATGCTCGCGTGTGAGCTCGGGTTCATGGCGATCTCGCGCTCGCTCTCCTTTCTGATGCTCTTGATGTACGAGCTTATCTTATCATAGAGCACGGGGTCGACCTTGGTCAGCTGAGGGGATTTGTTCTCCTGCCTGAAAAGAGTCATGATCTCCTCATAGTTCATGTCTCCCCACTGTTCGGCCATCGGTTTGAGCATACTATCTAGACGTATTTGATGGTTATGCGCACATGTGCTTTCGCGAGGCAAAGAATAATACTGCTGGGTAAGATGTCGCTGTGTTGAAGATGTCTGGTAAGGGTTTCGTCAGGCGCGCGCCAGACGGAGGGTGCGTGTTGGCGATTGAGGTTACGCCCGGCGCCTCGAAAACAGAGATCGTGAAAGTCGACCCTTGGCGAGGAGCGCTGCAAGTTAGGGTCGCCGCTGAAGCGCGTGACGGAGCGGCGAACAAGGAATTGATCAGGCACATCGCGAGCGAACTCTCGGTCCCGAAAACTGATGTCAGGATTCTCAGAGGCGAAAGAAGCCACCTCAAGAGTGTCTATGTTCCAATAGATGAAGAGAGAGTGAAGAAGGTACTGGGGAGATTCTGAATGCTCACCCCCGAAGAGCGCCTTGAAGAGGTCCTGGCAGTTCTTGACGACTTGGAGGATATGAGTTCTACCGCACTAGTCATAGTGGAGGGCATCAGAGATGTCGCTGCGGTGAAGAGGTTAGGGATAGAAAGGAATGTGATCTCCCTCGGCCAAGGACATTCTATATTCGAGTTCTGCGAGAGGCTGTCGCGCAGCTGGAAGAAGGCCGTTGTTCTGACTGACTGGGACCGCAAGGGCGGCAGACTCGCCAGAGCGCTCAAGGGTGGGCTCGAGGCGAATGGAGTAAAGGTGATTGACGATTTGAGGACAAAGTTGGTAATTCTCACCAAGAAGGAGATCAAGGATATCGAAAGCCTCCCGACCTATGTTCAGAGGCTTAGACTGGCGGCTCAGAAACAGCGTGTCTGACCTAAGAATGGTTGAGGGAAAAAGGCTTTAGCTTAGCACCTCAATTAAAAACATATGGAGCTCTCGAAGTGCTCGCTAGAGATGCTGCAAGAGCTTCACCTGGGTTCTGTGGAGGAGCTGTTTGCTGATATTCCAAAAGAAGTTCGGACCGGTGGCCTGAAGCTGCCGCCCGGACTCTCAGAGCTGGAGCTCAGACGCGAGATGGAGAGCGTTCTATCTCCGAACAAGCCCGTGTCCTCTCACCCGTCATTCCTAGGAGCGGGAGTCTACCATCACTTCATTCCCGCAGCTGTGAGGACCATAGTGTCTAGATCCGAGTTCATCACCGCGTACACGCCCTATCAACCGGAGATAAGTCAGGGCATGCTCCAATCGCTGTTCGAGTATCAGTCGTTCATGTCCGAGCTCACGGCCATGGACGTCGTGAATTGCAGCATGTATGACGCATCCACTGCCCTAGGCGAGGCAGTGCTGATGAGCTACAGGGTGTCCGGCGGGAACAAGTTCTTAATCAGCAGATCCGTCAGCCCGGAGAAGAAGAGCGTCGCCAAAACCTACGCGAGAGGAGCTGACATCGCCCTGGCCGAGGTCGGATATGACAGGGAAACTGGACTTGTCGACCTCAACGACTTGAAATCGAAGGTATCGGCAGACGTATCCGGGTTCTACTTCGAGACACCCAACTTCCTAGGCCCGATCGAGACTCAGTGGCAGGAGATTCGAAACATTCTTGGACCAAGATCTATGGTAGTCGGCGTCAACCCGATGGCACTCGCGCTGATCAAGCCCCCCGGTGAGATGGGAGCTGACATCGTTGTGGGTGACGCGCAGGTGTTTGGGACACCGATGAACCTTGGCGGACCTATGATTGGCATCTTCGGGTGCAAGGCGGAACACGTGCGGAAGATGCCCGGAAGGCTCATAGGAATGACCACGGACATCGAGGGCAGGAGAGCATTCTGCATGACACTCCAGACCAGGGAACAACACATACGGAGAAGCAAAGCTACCTCGAACATCTGCACGAACGAGGCGCTGCTCGCGCTCGCATCAGCCGCGTATCTCGCAGTAATCGGCAAGTCTGGCCTGAGGAAGATCGCAGCGAAGAACGTCGAGAACATGAGATCGCTCTCGTCCAGAATCAACCTAGTTCGGGGCTTCGTTTCGCCTCGGTTCAGAGCGACCCACTTCAACGAATTCGTGATGACAACCGAGATTCCCTACGACAAGGTCAACAAGGAGCTCCTGGCCAAGGGCATCCAGGGAGGCTTTGCCCTGGATAGGCAATTCCCGGAGCTCAAGAGTTCCGCACTCTACGCAACCACGGAAATGCACACCAAAGCCGATCATGATAAGCTGATTGCAGCGCTGGAGGGGGTCAGATGAGATACCATCAGGCGGTTCACGACGTCCCTGTCATCTTCGAACCTTGCGAGCGACCGGAGGTGGGCGAACCATTCGACCCGACTGTGGGAGGGGCGATCCCAAAAGATCTGCAGAGGGCGGACCTCGCGTTACCAGACCTCCCGGAGAGAGACGTTGTGAAACACTACGTTAACCTCTCGCAGATGAATTTCGGTGTCGACAATGGCCTGTACCCGCTCGGGTCGTGCACGATGAAGTACAACCCCAAGATCTGCGATGAGGTGGTTTCATGGCAGACAGTCACGGACATTCACCCGCTTCAAGACCCTTCGACGATTCAGGGCGCGCTGAGGCTGATGCATGAGCTCGAGCTGATGCTCTGCGAGATCGGCGGAGTCGATGCGGTCACGCTCCAGCCGGCAGCGGGAGCACATGGCGAGTACACCGGGATCCAGCTGGTCAAGGCATATCACGAATCCATTGGAGAGACGAGGAGAGAAGTGATCCTGCCAGACACAGCTCACGGGACCAACCCCGCAAGCGCAGCCATGGTCGGCTACGACGTTCTCGAGCTCCCTTCCAAGGACGGATGCGTGGATGTCGAGGCGCTCAAGGCTGCGGTATCCAAGGATACGGCAGCGTTCATGTTGACGAACCCCAACACGCTTGGACTGTTCGAGAAGAATGTCAAGGAGATAGCGGGGATACTCCACGACGCAGGCGCTCTGCTCTACTACGACGGAGCCAACTTGAACGCCATAATGGGCAAGACTTCACCCGGCAAGATGGACTTCGACATAGTCCATTTTAATCTTCACAAGACCTTCGCGACACCCCATGGGGGTGGAGGACCAGGGGCGGGGCCGGTCGGCGTGAAGAAGAAGCTCGAGGCATACCTTCCTGTCCCGAGGATCGTGCTGAGAGATGGGATGTATGGACTGGATTACGAATGGCCCAAAAGCATCGGAAAGGTGAGAGCGTTCTTCGGCAACTTCGCCGTCCTCGTCCGCGCGTATACGTATATCAGGATGCAGGGCGGAAAGGGGCTCGAGTCCGTTTCGGAGAACGCCGTCCTGAACTCGAACTATCTCAAGGAGAAGCTTAAGGACAGCTTCGAGCTCCCATATGGAAGCCTGAGAAAGCACGAGTTCGTTCTAAGCGGCAGGCCGCTGAAGGCTAGGGGCCTCCGAACACTTGACTTCGCCAAGAGGCTTCTAGACTATGGCTTTCACGCACCGACGATCTACTTCCCAATCATAGTCGACGAGGCTCTCATGATCGAGCCCACAGAGACTGAGACCAAAGACACCCTGGACAAGTTCGTCGACGCCTGCAAGAGCATTCTCAAGGAGGACCCTGAGGTCCTTAGGGCGGCTCCCGTCAACACAGCCCGCAGAAGGATCGAGGAGGCAAAAGCCGCTAGGGACATGATATTCAGCTGGCGCGAGTACGAGAAGAAGCTGGACTCGGCAGGAAGGACGAAGTAGAAGGCCTAACGCTTGAACCTCGCGCAGATTAGCGTGCGAGAGCTCGTAACGCCCTGGATGGTCCGTATCTTGCTGATGACAACATCGCAGAGGACGTCGTAATCCTTGCTTTCCACTCTCGCAATCATGTCGTATTGGCCGAAAAGCTGGTGGACATCGGTGAGCTCCGGGAGTTCTCGGAGCTGCTTCAGGACAGCGGTTTCCCTGCCAGTTGCAGTCGTGATTAGTATGTAGGCGATTACCAGGATTCCACCTGACTTGGCGGTAATGGCTCCTCCGTACTTAAGATTTATCGGAACTGGTCGAAAAAAAGCCCTGCGTGAATGCTGGGTGATTCGTTGATAGCTCGTCCAAAGCCCGATGCATATTTGTGAGCATCCGGCATGTACTGGAAGCGACCTCGCACAAATGGTTATCTACAATCTGATTCAATCTCGCAGACCTGTATGTCAGGCTTCGTCGTGATAGAAGGCATAGACGGCTGTGGCAAATCATCCGTTTCGGAGCTGATTGTGAAGAGGTTGGGCAAGAGGGCGGTTTTGACCCGCGAACCCACGGACTCTTGGATCGGAAGATCGGTGAAGAAGGGAGACCAGAAGGAGATCAGCCCGTACACTGACGCTCTCCTCTTCATGGCTGACAGGGCGCTGCACACGGAGGAGATATCGAGACTGGTCGCGAGGGGGAAGCTCGTTGTCAGCGACAGGTACTATCATTCGACGGTTGCTTACCAAACCGCTTCGCTGAGAAGAAGGGGGTTCGGGGACAACTTCGGCTGGCTTCTCGATGCGAACAGGCGCATCTCGATGCAGCCCGATATGACATTCCTCCTGCTGGTCGAGCCCGAAGTGGCCCTCCGAAGGATCTCAGGCAGAAAGGAGATGTCCAGGTTCGAGAAGCTCGAGTTCCTGAAGGAAGTCCATAGGAACTACCTCAGACTCGCGAAGCTAGATAGGACGATAGTCAAAGTCGATGCTAGTGGAAGCGTAGAAGATGTGACCGGAGAGATACAGGCGAAGATTAGGCACAGGAAACTTTAAGCCATTCAGAACCCTGAGAAGGTTTCACAATGCACCCAGCAGACCATCTGAGAGGAACCAAAAGCGACAAGCTAAAGGGACGCAAGATAGTCCTCGGAATAACTGGCAGCATCGCAGCTGTGGAGTGCGTGAAACTCTGCAGAGAGCTGATCAGGCACGGAGCGGAAGTCCATGTCGTCATGTCGAAGGATGCACAGACGATAGTCCACCCGTGGGCCATGGAGTTCGCATCTGGTAACCCCATCACAACTGAGATCGATGGCAAGGTGCAACATGTTTCCTTGTGCGGGGACGTGCCCGACAAGGCGGATCTTCTGCTAGTTGCTCCCGCTACAGCGAACACCATCTCCAAGATGGCATACGGGATTGACGATACTCCGGTCACGACTTTCGCGACTACTGCCATAGGAACTGGGATTCCAGTTATCGTTGTCCCCGCGATGCACTACTCGATGATGGCACACAAGATTGTGCTCGAGAACATCGCGAAGCTGAAAAAGCTGGGAGTAATGTTCCTCGAGCCAAGGTTGGAGGAGTCAAAAGCGAAGATGCCCGAGATCGAACATATCGTATCGGCGGTTATCTCGCGGGTCGGGAAGAACGACCTCAGAGGAAAGAGGGTTCTCGTGATTGCTGGGGCGACAGAGGAGCCCATGGACGACATCAGGGTGGTCACCAACAGGAGCTCTGGTGAGACGGGCGTGGAACTCGCAAGAGCTGCATTCGAGCGGGGTGCATCTGTCGACCTGTGGCTCGGGAGATCTGAGGTCCCGATCCCTGGCTTTCTAACGACAACGAGGTTCTCTAGCTTCAAGGATCTGGCCCAGCGCGTCAAGAAGATCAGGCACGACATTGTCTTCTTCCCAGCTGCGGTTTCCGACTACTCACCGACAAAGGTGGGAGGGAAGATCCCGTCGGACAAGAAGGAGATCTCTCTTGTCCTCAGGAGGAATCCGAAGCTCATAGACAAGATCAGGGCGAAAGTTGTTGTCGGGTTCAAGGCGCAGGCACGGATGAAGGATGAGCAGGTCGTCGAAGAGGCTATGCTGCTGCTCAAGCGAGCGAAATGCTCGTTTGTGGTAGCGAACAAAGTCGAGGACGTCAAGCGCGGAATGACCCGGGTCCTAATCGTCACCAGGGACGGGGCCACTGATGATGTCGTGGGCACGAAGTACCAGGTAGTAGACAAGATCATCGATGTGGCATCAAGGATGGTCTGATGAGGGTCAGGGCGTTCTGTCCAGGCCACGTAACTGGATTTTTCGGGATCCATCGGGCAACTGATCCGCTGGCCACCGGTTCGAGGGGGGCAGGCATGTGTCTCTCGCTTGGTGCCAGGTCTGAGGTCACTGTGTCCGAGTCGACATCGCAATCCATAACGGTAACGATTGATGGCAAGCAAAGCCCTGCAGAGGTGACAAAGGCCGCACTCCGACGCATGCTGGGCAATGCGCGGCTGAAAGTGGTTGCCAAAACAAGCCTTGACCTCCCTCTGAGCCAGGGGTTTGGCATGAGCGCAGCAGGAACCCTCTCTGCATCGGTCGCGCTTGCTGAGGTTTTGGAGATGAACCGGCGAGACGCGTTCGAGGCTGCGCACATCGCCGAGGTTGAGTGCAGCAGCGGCCTTGGGGACATTTCAGCGATATATAGGGGAGGGGTGACCGTCAGGGTGAGGCCAGGACTGCCACCAATAGGCAAGGTGCTCCGAATCGACGGGACCCCTGAGGTCGTCCTTGCAGTTCTCGGAAGGAGGCTTCTGACCAGTAGCGTGCTACGCGACCCTGTCAAGAGCCGATCCATCAATCTCTCTGGGGGCAGGTGTATTGAAGCAATCCTTGCCAAACCCACTTTATCGAGTCTTATGGAGCTCTCGCAGGAGTTCACCCTGGACTCCGGGCTGGCCTCGAAGAGAGCACAAGCAGCGATGGCTGCGGCACAAGAGCACGGTCGCGCGAGTATGTCCATGCTCGGCAACTCTGTGTTCGCTGTCGGAAGCGTTGAGCAGCTTCGGAAGAATCTCAGCGAATTCGGCGATACCTGGGTCTGCAAGGTCGATACTGCCGGTCCCAGGATACTCTGATATCCTATCAAGCACGCGATCCTTTCTTGAACCCGCAGTTTGAGCAAAACGCGGTACCCGACTTCCACACCAAACCGCATCTCGGACAGTTTCTTGGCTGGCCGCACCGCGGGCAGAACACGCCATCAGTAGGCCAGGGTGAATCACAAGAAGGACACGTCGTCAAAGTGGGCACTTCGATGTCCCCTGGATCAATAATCCCGTCTCCTCCACATGTTTTGCAGATGATTGTCCCCGCAGGGTTTGGAAGCATGCTGACTCCGTGGCAGGTTATGCACTTTGTACTGCCCCTGCATTCTGGACACCGACCTGTGCCTCCACACGCAGGGCAGGTCGAGAGAAGCATTCTGCCAGAGCCGCCACACGCAGAGCACCCACCGTCCGAGCAATGGGCAACGATCATGGTTTGGTTGAAGCCACTGTATACCTGCGCGGTCATCGACCAGTTGCACTTGCCAGTACCGTGACATGCCGGGCACGCATCAAGCCGGCCTGTGCCCTTGCAGATCGTGCACTGGATCTTCTGCTTCGTCGCCACATCGGAGACGATCACTTCAGTGCCACAGTACGTGCAATGAGCCTTCTTCAGGTCCTCAGGGAGCCTGAGTGATGCGCCGCACTTCGGGCATACCGCGGGTACGAGCTTCACGTCCCCCATACGTCACACACCAGAGTTCCAGTCTTTGTGAGATGATTGACTCGGGTATTTCTAGCTTTGTTGGTGGAATACCTGCAGAATCCATCAGGCCCAAAGGCTTTCATTCGTACAGGGTGAAAAGCTTGTCATCCCCACCGACATCGAATAGCCCTATCCTTGCGCCGCTGTCGAGCCATCCATGGGCATAGTTCACGCACGCGAATGAATTGACCAGGTCTCCTTTGCGGGCGAAATCCTTTGCATCTTCGAAGTAGGCCCTCGCCATCCTCAGAAAATCATCCGCAAGCTTCCGATTGAAGGATCTCTCTGGAGCTGCAATCTTGATCTTGCTGAGCGCGCGCGATGTGATTTCAATGTACTTCTCGACCTTCTCTAGGGTCAGACCGCTCTCCCTGGAAGTCATCTAAACTACCCCTTGGAGGGTATGACCTCGACGCTCTCGCCACCATGCTTCGACTCTCTTGGCCTTATCTCAACGAACAGCGGCATGGACACGCCCCCGCCTGTTATGATCGCGCTGCCGATGGGGAGCCTCTGGATCTCGTCTTCCATGCCCTGCGTGAGTCCCTCGATCGAAGCCGCAATGGCGTTCAGGTCGTTAGGATTCGTGACCTTGAGTATGATCTGCGTGTTGCACTGACTGAGGACGTTCTTGTCTACTTTCGCAGCTCTCTGGGTGATTATCATGAGGCCGAGCCCGAACTTCCTGCCCTCAGATGCTATAGTCCTGAATACCTTGGAGCACGCAACCTGTCCCTGCTGAGGGCAGAAGTTGTGGGCCTCCTCGACCACAAGCATCATTGGGGGTATCTTGCCAATCTTCCTCAGCTCGAACAGCGCGTTTCCTATCCTGTTGACGATCAGCTCCTGGATGTCTGGCGGCGTTCCCCTCAGGTTGATAATCGTGCACTTGCCCTTCTGAATGAGCTCGTCGATCTTTGTTCCCTGTTCGGCGAAGACCTCGATCTCGTTCAGGTACTCGAGCTCGCTGACAAGAGTCCCGCTCGAAGCCTCTCCGCTTTGCTCCAAGACTGCGATGATGTCGTTGATCGTGTAGTTGTCTTTGGTCTCCTTGAGGATGTCAATGGTCTTCCTGAGCATCGTCAGGAATGACCTGACGTTCTTGATGTTCGTGAGTCCTAGTATCTCCCTTGCATCGAGGTTGTGGAGAGTGAACTTCAGCGGCTTCGCGCCCTTGTTGGTGGTCGTGTCGGTGGCGAACTCGACTATCTTGTCGTCATAGCTTCGAGGGCTGACACCGAAGTCCCTGACGGTCTTCTTGACAGCACCCTTGTGCTTCATTGTGCAGTACTCGCCGTGCGGATCGATGACGCACACTGTCACATTGTGCTTCATCAGCTCCTCAATAATGGCGCCTGAACAGTAGGACTTCCCTCCACCGGTCTTGCTGAGAATGCAGACATGCTTCTGGACCATGACATTGATGTCCAGCTCGACCCTGACATTGTGACCGGTGAGAAGGCCGATGTACGCTCCTGTGTCGGAATGCTCCTTGATTCCGACGACCTTCGTGATCAAATCGTCTCTGGCCCTGTAGACGACCGAGCCCGCCTTCAAGGGGGTTCTGGGAACCTGGAGAAGATTCCTCTCATCCCTATATCCGATGACTGATATTGCAGCGCTCTCCTTCTCCTCAATTGGCACTGGAGTGCCGTTCTCCATCTCCTTGATCCCGTCGATCGTGAGGTCGGTCTTCCTCTCGATCTCGGAAACCTGCCCGAGCACCCAACCGTTGATCTCGTGCTCGACCTGGACGTACTCCATCTTCTCGACCGGCGCCGTGACCCCACAGCTGAACCTCACCGTCCCCACATTTCCGTAGATCATCCCTACGGGAGTAAGGCCCTCGTGCACCTTCCTACCGGCCCTGACTTCCCTTTTGGGATGGGGGTCCACATGCTGTTGCGGCGCTGGTTCCTGGTACGCTGGCTCAGCCCCGTGAGAAGATAGGTACAGCTGGTCAGTGCCTTCGTTCAATTGCATCCCATCTCGATTCCCTAATATGACCCTTCCCTTCTATTAATGTTTTCGTCAGCGCATCCAGTTAACCCAACCGTCAAGATATAAGAGAAGGTACGACGTTCACCGCACCCGATAGCATGTATGTCGTGGGGGGATCGGCGTCCGGGATGCTGGCAAAGGAGCTCGCCAAAAGCCTCAAAGCCAGACTTGCGAAGGTCGAAACGAAGCGGTTCCCCGACGACGAATGCTACGTCCGTATCGATGAGGACCTCGACGGCGAGGATGTCTTCCTGGTCCAGACAGGCTGGCCAGACAGGAACATAGTCGAGTTGTTCCTCCTTCAGGACGCGATCCGAGAATTCGAAATCTCCTCCTTGACAACGGTCGTCCCTTACTTTGGATATGCTCGGCAGGACAAGCAGTTCAAACCAGGAGAACCTATAAGCGCCCGCGCGATCGCGCGCTTGATACAGCTGCAGACGGATGAATTCATGACTGTCGACGTCCACTCCGTAAGCATCATAGACTGGTTCGACAACGTCTCGGCCAAGAACGTCTGCGCTTATCCAGAGATAGGCAAGTTCCTCAGAGCGAAAGGAGCGCAAGTTATTCTCTCTCCGGATGAGGGCAGGTGGGAGAACGCGAAGAGAGTGGCTGACGTGGCAGGATGCGATGCGGACTTCCTCGTCAAAGAAAGGCTCGACGGCGACAAGGTTAGCATCACGCCCAAGTCCCTTGATGTCAATGGCAAACATGTCGCGATAGTCGATGACATAATCTCGACCGGAGGAACAATCATCAAAGCCGCCGAGCAACTGAAGATACAGGGAGCAAAGAAGATCGTGGCCGCATGCACACATGGTGTGTTCGCGAACAACGCCCTTGACAGGATCAGGCCGGCTGTGGACGAGATTTATTCGACTGACACCATAGAAAACCCGACTACTGCTATCACCGTGGCCCCTCAGATCGCAAAGATCGCCAGGGACTGAGCTCGATTTCACCAAAAGCTAGATATGGAACGCCAGGATTCGTGAGCTTGCATGAAAAAGGCAGAGGACTTCGGCGAATGGTACAACGAGATCGTCGAGAGGGCCAACCTGACGGACAAGCGCTACCCAATCAAGGGCATGAATGTATGGACGCCGTATGGCTGGAAGATCATGCAGGCAATCGACACGCATATCCGCCTGGAGTTCGACGCGACCAACCATCAGGAGGTTTGCTTCCCGCTATTGATCCCGGAAGACCAGTTCGCGAAAGAGAAGGAGCACATCAAAGGGTTCGACACGGAGGTCTTCTGGGTCACCCACGCAGGTCTAAACCCCTTGGACGTTAAGCTGCTTCTCAGACCGACCAGCGAGACTGCGATGTACCCTATGTTCGCGCTGTGGGTCAGATCACATGCAGACCTGCCACTCAAGACCTATCAGATCGTCAATACTTTCAGGTACGAGACTAAGCAGACAAGGGCGTTCATCAGAGTCAGGGAGATCCATTTCTTCGAGTCTCATACTTGCCACGCCGATTTCGAGGATGCTGAGCGACAGTGTCGAGAGGATTACGAAATCATGGAGCGACTCAGCAAGAAGTGGTGCATACCCTACAAGCTACTCAAGAGAACAGATTGGGACAAGTTCCCTGGAGCGTTCTACACCGTGGGAATCGACACTCTCATGCCCGACGGAAGAAGTCTACAGTTGGGTTCGATACACCAGTACATGGAGAACTTCTCGAAACCATACGAGATCAAGTACGAAGATGAGAAAGGTGACCACAAATATGTCCACCAGACGACCTATGGCATGAGCGAGAGGCTCGTGGGCGCCATAGTTGCACTCCACGGAGACGACAAAGGCTTGGTCCTTCCACCGGATGTGGCCACCAATCAGGTGGTGATCATTCCCGTCTTGACGAAGGGCGCCACAGAGAAGGTAGGTGCCGAGGCTAGGCAGCTCTGCGATCAGCTCCGAGCAGCGGGAGTACGTGTTCATCTTGACGAGAGAGATGTCAGGCCTGGCGTGAAGTACTACGACTGGGAACTCAGAGGCGTTCCGTTGAGGCTGGAGTTGGGGATGAAGGACATCGAGAAGGGTAAGGTGACCTTCGTACGAAGAGATACGGGCGAGAAATCTCTGAAAGACCGGAAGCACGTCGTCAATGAGGTAGTACGGATGCTCTCCCTGATCAGCAGCGAGATGCTTGAGCGCGCGGGGAAGGGCATGCAGGAGAACATCGTGACGATCAACTCCCTTGATAATGTCCCAGCCGACAAGATGATCAGGACCGGCTGGTGCGGAAGCCAGGAATGCGGTAAGGAGATCGAGACGCGCTCTGACAAGAGCATCATCGGAACCCCGATCGACGGTGAGGCCTTTGCCGGAGGTTGTGTGGTCTGTGGAAAACCCGTGAAGACTCCTGTCTACCTCGCGAAGGCAATGTGAGAAGACTAGGCCAACCTCAGGCCTTTGCTGGCTTCTTTCTCGTGAGCAGTATCCCGAGGATACCGAACAGAATCAGGGGCAGATAGATCGTGTATATGCCGACGTTGTCCCTGTTGAATGGATACCATGTACCATACATAACGCCCCATCCCCAGAATATCGCAATCCCAAGGACCAGCAGGAACACTGAGAACATAAGGAGCATCTTCCTCTGGAACTCGGATGGGTCGCCGTTGGACATCTACGCCGCCCAATAGTTTGGCCATATAAATGCGTTTGCACTAACTTCCAGGCGTCTTTCCGTGTATTACTTCGTTGACCCACTGAACTATCTTCTTGTAGGCCTCCTCTCCCTTTGGCGTGAGGCCCACCCTTTCGTGCCCATCATCCGACTGCGCGACGGACACGAGGCCTTTGGTCACCATCCAAGAGAGATACCGTCTGAAAACGTCGTAGTTCACGTTCGTCGCGACCTGCAACCTTGTCTTCAACATCGCATCGCCCTCTCTCCAAAGCCGCTCGAGCATGCGGGAGACCACATACAGATCGGGTTTGTCGAGAGGAAGGGGGTCAATCATCAGATTACAGCTCCTGCAGATGTTGTTCCAGGCGGGATCTCATCATAGCCAACTTGTCGCTCCAACCGCTCATCACCTGTAGTTCTTCTTCATCCCTCTCCCTCTTCCAGGTTCTGTACAAGAGAGCGGCCAATGCTGAAAATGCAAAGCCAATCCCGAAAACAACAACTCGTAACACTGGATTCTGTTCGACGGCGAACAGGCCGGCAAACAAGAGAATGGCGCCGGGTCCCGCGAAAGTAAGGATGGCCAACCAGGTCCCAGGTTGTCTGTACATGCCAGCTTTTCTTCTGGCACGCAACCACCCTGGGATCTCCTTCCACGCATCCATCATGAGTTCGACAGAGCTCTGTTGGCCATCAGGAACTGCTATTCCCGTCGTTTCGATCAAGAGCCCTGTCTGGAAACGATTGCTCCAATCGTTCAGAATTCTGAGCTCGTTCCTGAATCTTGTGAAAACAAGATAACCGAGTCCAATGGAACATGCAAAAGCAAGGACCGTGGCGGCGAGCAGCACGGCCGAAAGGCTCAACGACAGATTCCATTCTCCTAAACCATCCGTCCCGAGACCAATAAGGGACACCAGGAATGCGATCATTCCCGCGACAGCAGCGAGCAAAAGACCATCGTGATAATCAGAGCGGCGGGCTTCGAATGCTTCCGCCGCAAGCCGGCCGCCCTCGGCGAGACCGTCAATGATCGTCTCACGAATGCCAAGGCTGGGCTGCGCTTTAGGGGAAAGGTCTAACCTGCCTAGGAGCTGTCGCACCTCAGAATCAGCATAGAAATGTGCTCGGAAGAAGACGAGTAGCATCGCGGGGATCGCGATGAACCCCAGATAATAGATAAGAGTGCATATGAGAATCAGGCTCCAACCAGTTGGTGTGGCCCACGCCATGGCTCCTATTTTGGTGTCTCCATTTGAACCTGCCAAGTATACTCTGACGGCCGTCAAACTGTCAATTCTACATTCAACGCACTTCCTCTCATCAGAAGCTCTTCTACCTGCAGCCCTCAGCGAATGAAGCAGAGCCTGCTTCACACGAGTCTCATCTCCATGGACAACCCCGATTGGAATCTTCACAGAGAATGTGACTATCAGAAGGCTGAATGCGAGGAGAGCAGCTGTTCTGACCACGGTCAAAAAGGCGCCAGTCTGATAGTACCAATAGACGTTAGGCAGGATGAGAATGCTTGCCAAGGCCACGACTATCTCAACAACAGCAATTGCCGTCAAAACCATCCAGAAGCGCCTGTTGAACATATTCGATCCTGATAGTGGAATATGCGCCTGTGATATTGTATAGGTTACTCCACGTGGGTGAGTATCCAGCGCTGTCGCACAGTCCGAGACGACGTGATCAAGTGGACACATAGACGAATCGAGATAGTCTCAAAGCACTACAATGGCTGAGACAACTCACCCTGGCGGAGCGGAGGTTCCGATCTTCAAGAACTCCTCTTCGTCCTTCAAAGCCTGCTCGAAGATCTCGTAACCCTTCTCGAGGAGCGCTTTCGATATGCACAGAGGTGGAGCGATTCTGAACACATTCCCGTAGAAGCCGGATGTGATGGTCATAAGGCCGGCTCTCCAGCACTTGCCTTGGATGTTGGTCGCCTCGTGGGGCTCTTTTGTATACTGGTTCTTGACGAGCTCCACGCCGATCATCAGGCCCTTTCCCCTGACGTCGCCGATGATCTCTCTCCGCTGCTGCATCTCCGTCAGGAGCTTCATGGAATAATCGCCCAGCTTCGCTGCTCTATCCGCCAAGTTCTCGTCTATGATCGCCTGCACGTGCGCGAGCCCGGCCGCCATCGTGATCGCATTGCCGCCGAATGTTGACGAGTGTGAGCCCGGCCTCCACTTCCTCATTATGTCGTGTTTCGCGATTATAGCTCCGAGCGGGACTCCTCCGCCTAGCGCCTTGCCCATGATCAGGATATCGGGAATCGTGTTGAAGTGCTCGCACGCGAACATCTTGCCAGTCCTGGCGAAACCGGTCTGGACCTCGTCGAAAACGAGCAGAGCCTGCTGTGAGTCGCATATCTGTCTCAGCCTTGGCAGGAACTCCTTTGGCGGTACAACATATCCGCCCTCGCCCTGTATGGGTTCGACAAACAAGGACGCGATTTGGCCCGTGGGGCCGCCCATGCTTAGCACCTGCTTCTCGAGGTAGTCCATGCAGTACAGGCCGCACTCAGGGTAGGTCTGCTTGAAGCTGCACCTGTAGCAGTATGCGTAGGGCGTGAATATGATCCCCGGAGAGAGCGGGCCGTAGCTGTACCTCAGCTTCAGTTTGCTCGTGAGCGCAAGGCCGGCTCCAATCCTGCCATGGTACGATCCGAAGAACGCGATGTGCTCGCTCCTCTTGGTGTAGTACCTAGACAGCTTGAGCGCTGCCTCGACGGCCTCAGCGCCGCTGTTCCCGAAGAAGGTCCCTCTGAGGGCCTTGCCGGGGGATATGTCAGATAGGAGCTTGGCAAAGTATGCCTCCTTGTCGAAGTAAGCGTCGTTGGCCATTGAGTGTATGAGCTTCCCGGCCTGCTCCTGTATGGCCTTGGCGACCTTGTAGTGGGTCCATCCCGCATTCTGGACGGCTATCCCAGATGAGAAATCCAGTAGAATGTTCCCATCCGCGTCCATGACGGCTGCGCCTGCAGCCTTCTCGATTGTGAATGTAAAGCACCTGTCGTAGGCATAGGAGACGTAGTCCCTGTCGATCTTGATGATCTCCTTGCTCTTGGGGCCAGGCGCCCTGACGATGATCTTTGGCGCGTCCCGTGCCCACTCGGGCACCCAGTCAGGCAGTGGGAACTCTTCAGTCGCGGCCTTCGATGCTTCCTCGCCTTCAGTAGGCTTGGTTTGTTTGACCGGTTCCGCAACCGCTTCGTTCTCCACCATCTCACTCATCCCTCACTCCTCCCGAGACTTGTCGAGAGTAAGTGCGCCCTTCGTGCAGGCCTTGATGCACTCCGGGTCGCCATTGCAGAGATCGCAGATGTATGCAGTCTCCACCCCGAACTCGCCCTCGAAGAAGACGGCCTCGTAGGGGCACCGTGGCACGCAGGCCATGCAGGCAAAGCATCTGTGCTCGTCCAGGGTCCAGAACCTCTTGTCATCGTGGAACTCGAATAGCGCTGAAGGGCAGACCTCGCTGGGCGGGCAAGTCTCGCAGTGGACGCACATCACCGCCGAGTACTTGTTGCCGCTGTTGGTTACCTTGATTCTTGGTTTCTTGGCGGCAACGGAAGAGGCGTGAGCTGACCCGCAGGCTTTCTCGCAGTCCAAGCAACCGTTGCACTTTTCGGGATGGAAGACCAGCCCGAACTTCTTTTTTGCAGAGGCCATATGTTCACCCTCCTGAGTTTCCGCGCCCTAAGAAACTGGGGGGGCGCATCGAGTCAGGCAGACCCGCTCTTGCAATTCAACATTAAGCCACTGATACTACATATATCCTTCCGAGCACGGGTATTTGTAGGTTGCTTGTGTCCAATTTCCAGTCGAACTTTGTGAACATCTTTCAACCAAAAGGGGGAAAAAGTTGAAAACATTGCAAATAGGAGTGGCCAATCGTCCGCCGTTCAAGCGCGTCAAAAGAGACGGTGAAAAAGGGTCGAAATTGGAGATTTATATAAAATAAACATGATATAGACGGGAACCGTCGTCTGACTCGCCGGGTATCGTCACGGCCGGCGGGTCAGACAGAGTACTGACTGCGTGGCGTGTACATCGCACACCACATCTAGCCATTCTGCGGTCTCTGATCACTTGAGGCCCATCTTCTTCGCGATGTCTGCCAAACCAACAGACTCGAGTGTGGTCTTTGTCGGCCTGCCATCGTCGTCCCAGCCCCAGAGCATGTAATACTCCGAGAGCATCTTCTCGAAGTCCGCCCTCGGGACCGCCTTGCCTTTCGTCTTTCCAGACGGCAAAGGCTCCTTCTCCATCCTCTCTGGCATCGTGTCGTCTTTCCTCGAGAATCCCTCCCGAGCGTTGAACGCCCTCGTCAGGTTCCATACGCGCCTTCCGATAGATCTGAGATATTCTTCGTCTGCGGGGACTCCGGTGACAGCTGTGTAGTACTTCGCCATGTTCTTGAAATTCACAGCGTAGAAGTCGCAGAATATGAAGCTCCACTTCACACTGGTCCTCGTGTTGTCCTCAACACATATCGCAGCTTTCCCGTCCGGGTTCCACGGGTCGCCGCTGCCATAAGCATCTTGGGCGACGGGCCACGCTCTGTTGTGGTCCGCTCCTCGGTCTGATGTCGCGTATGCGAGCGCCATCCCGATCGATCCTCTGGGATCGTATGCTGGATATTCCGAGCCCTTCGACTCTATCACGAGCTTTTCAGCGCCCTTGCCTATCTTCTTTGCGGCTCTCTTGGTCCCGTCCGCAAGCGCGTCGCCAATATGCTGCCTGTTCGCGATCATTGCAGGCATCTTGACGAACGCGCCTTCGTTCCCGAACTTGAGGTCGAGCCCTCCAGTGTCCTTCTTGGTCAGGATCTTCTTCTCGTAGAGGTCCATCGCGAACGCAGTCGCACTGCCGGCGGACATTGTGTCGAGGCCGAGCCTATCACATTCCTCGGAGAACTTCACTATGGCCTCCATGTTCTTGATTCCGCAGTTCGAGCCAGACAGACCAATGGTCTCGTATTCTGGACCTTCGGTCACGGCCCCCTTGAAAGCGCCCTTCTTCACCCTGGAGTAGCTGCCGCATGCGAGCCCGCAGCCCATGCACGCCTTTCTCCTAACAAGGACCCTTGTCTTGATCGAGTCTGAGTTGATTCCCGTAGAACCCTCGAACTCCCCTGAACTCCAGTTCCTCGTCGGGAGGATGGCCGCGTTCTGGCTCATGTCGACAATTATGGGGGTTCCGTCAGTGATCATGCCAGCATGGTCTGGATTCTCGATGACATCCTTGAGAAGCATCTCCTTGGACATCGCCATCAGATCCTCGATGTTTGGAACCTCCACTCCGAGAGTGCCGCGGCAGGCGACGGCCTTCAGGTTCTTCGAGCCAAATACAGCCCCGCCACCTCCTCTGCCGGCGTTTCTAGTCAGATCGCTAGTGACCCCCGCTATGAGCGAGAGGTTCTCACCCGCAGGTCCTGTTGAGGCAACCCTGGCGTATTTCTGGCCTGTCTCTTTGCGGATCAGCTCCTCAGTCTTGAAGTTGTCCTTTCCCCACAGGTTCTTCGCGTCCCTTATCTCGGCCTTACCATCGTTGATCCACAGATAGACCGGCTTGCTGGCCTTGCCTTTGATTATGACGCCATCGAAGCCTGCATACTTGAATTCGGGTCCGAAGTAGCCTCCAGCGTAACTGTCAAGGAAAGTCCCAGTCAAGGGGGATTTCGTGACTACAACATATCTGCTCGTCAGAGGAACCATTGTCCCCACGAGAGGCCCCGTCCAGATCATTAGCACGTTGTCGGGCGAAAGCGGGTCGACTCCTGGTTTCAATTCGTCGAAGAGGTATCTCGCTCCCAGCCCTTTCCCACCTATGAACTGCTTCGCCCATTCCCGGTTCAGAGGCTCCGTGGAGATCTTCTCGCTCGTCAGGTCTACTCTGAGCACTTTTCCAGTGTAACCATCTGCCATTTCACTCACCTCTTAAGAACACTTCTCGGACAGACCTCGACACACTGTGGCGTCCCTCCACAGAGGTCGCACTTGATGGAGTAAGTCCCCGTAGGATCAAGCCAGCAGCCGTTGTAGGGACAGGCCTCCACGCAGGCGCCGCAGGCCGTGCAGGTCTCCTTGTCGACAACATAGACCCCGAGGCTCTCATCGAGCTTGATCGCCTCGACCGGACAGGACTCGACGCAGGGATGTTCGTCGCAATGGATACAGTAGTTCAGCTTGTACTCTCCTGGCTCCGGAAAGATGTCTTCGACATTTATCCTGGACTCGCTCGGGTTGAACTTCCCGACGTGCTTTCCAGAGCACACGAGGGCGCACATCTGACAACCGATGCACTTCTCGAGGTCTGCTTTCAGGCCCTTGCTCATCTGTATTCTCCTCCTGAATCTAAGCGATCTCCTACAAAGGTCGTGGCATCAGGGCTGCGTTGCTTTCCTCGTGTCACCAAAACCTGGCGCACTCCCCGAGTACCATGCCCCCTCACAGAGACGGCAGCTCAGAATGATGTTGCCATATATAGTTCTTGTCGGCTCCGAAGTGGCAAGCCAGATACCTCCTTTTTCTAACGGACTCAAGGCCAGACAGACGCCGTCGATATGCTCGGATGAGCAAGACGATTGTATCTGCCGATGATTTTAATATCACAGAGACATATAATTACGAGCGTTATGGACGCGGCGATCATCATAGTCCTCTTGATACTCGTAATGGGAGCATTTGTCGCTGTCCTTTTCTTTATGATGAGGCTCCGGCCTGCGGGAGGCTTCGCAGCACAAGCGACTCAGCCGCCGCCGTACAGAATCGATGCGAAGCCTGCGGAATATGTTGGTCCCCTCCCTATTGATCGGATGGCCCCGCAAGATACATCGATAATCCCTAAGAGAAGGGATCCGAGAACGGAGCCCCTTCCGAGGTGTCCCAGGTGTGGGACGGCGATAGCGTACGGGGAGGAGAAGTGTCCGAAGTGCGGGCTCGTCACGCGAAAATACTGAAGAAGGTCTTGAGCTCGAAAAGCTAGTTATACAACTCATCACTAATCCTGCCTTGATGATCAACGAGGGCGAAAGGATCCTCCTGGTCGGCCGCGACGGAAAGAGGTTCTTCTTCATCGCTGAGAAGAAGATGATAGAGGTCAAGGGACTCGGTGTCATCGACGGATCGACTGTGTGTCAGGGTAGTCTTGGGGATTTGCTGAGGATCGGGGAATCGGAGTTTACTGTTCTGAGGCCGAGCATATCGGACCTGCTTTCGAACCTCGGCCGGAAAGCACAGATCATGATCCCAAAGGACAGCTTCCCGATTCCAATGCGTCTGAACCTGGGCAGCGGGGACACTGTAATCGAAGCAGGGGTCGGATCTGGAGCGCTGACTCTCGTGCTTCTGAAGACCATCGCTCCTTCTGGGCGCGTCATCTCATATGAGGTCAGAAAAGACCACGCAGACTTCGCAGGACGCAATGTCTCGATGTCAGAGCACGCCTCTTGCTGGGACCTGCGGCTCGAGGACGTCTGCACAGCCAAGCTTCCTGAGAACGCGGACGCTGCAATGCTTGACATGCCAAATCCATGGGACGCTCTTTTCAACATCATAAGGGCTCTGAGACCAGGAGGATACGTCGGCTGCTTCGTCCCTAACGCCAACCAGCTTGAGAGCACTGTGACCAAGATGCGCGAGATCGGTCTAGAGGAGATAGTGTCCCTCGAAACGCTTCAACGCGAGATGATCATACATGCAGGCGGTGTGAGGCCTAGCTTTGACATGCTCGGACACACGGGCTACCTTGCTTTTGGAAGGAAAATGAGAAGAGACTAAGTGATCAAGTCTCACTGTTCGAGGAGCTACTCGCGCCGAACCGCCAGCCCTCAAAAGCTAAGTACCAGCTAACGATATGTCCCAAATAGGTGAGCTAGGGATGGTTGTTGCAGAGGTCAGGGTCGAGCTGAAGAAGGGGGTGGCCGACCCTGAGGGCAAGAACACTCTGAAGGCCCTTGAACTCCTCGGTTTTGAGAGCGTGAAGGACGTGAGAACCGTCAAGGTCTTCGAGATCGAGTTGGTCGGCGACTCGGGAGAGGCGCAGAAGAAAGCAGACGAGATGTGCAGGAGACTCCTCGCGAACCCCGTGATCCACAACTACTCGATAACGATGAAGTGAGGGACCCGGATGTCTACGGACAGGTTATATGCTCGCCGAGATGTCCCATTCGAGCTCATGGATATCAAGCTTTCCGAGGCTTCCGACAAGGAGCTTGTGGAGCTGAGCGGAGAGAGCGGCACTGCGCTCTCATTGGAGGAGATGCAGCGCATCAGGCAGCATTTCGGATCCAAAGCGAGGAACCCGACAGATGTCGAGCTTCAGTCGCTTGGACAGGCGTGGAGCGAGCACTGTTGCTACAAGAGCTCGAAGGTCTTCCTCAAAGAGTATGTGTTCGGCATCAACACACGTCAGGTAATAGACCGGGGTGATGCCGGGGTGATGGAGTTCGATAGGGACCACGCGTACGCCCTGAGGATTGAAAGCCACAACCACCCAAGCGCGGTGGAACCGTACGGAGGGGCTGCGACGGGGATCGGAGGAATCATCAGAGATGTCCTCTGCATGGGTGCACAACCGATCGCACTAGTAGACCCGCTGTTCTTCGGACCCATTGACTATCCCTTCGATAAGCTTCCTCCCGGCATCAAGCATCCCAAGTACCTCTTCGGGGGGATTGTCGCTGGTATCAGGGATTATGGCAACAGGGTTGGGCTGCCAACCGTCTCGGGCGGCGTATGGTTCGATGAGAGCTATGTAGGCAACTGCCTTGTGAATGTCGGCTGCGTGGGCATCGGTGAGAAGAGGAACATTAGGCGCAATGCGGTCAAGGGCCCAGGGGATGTCCTCGTCCTCGTCGGCGGAAGGACCGGCAGGGACGGCATCCACGGTGTGACTTTTGCGTCTGCGGTTCTCACAAAAGAAAGCGAGACGGCGTCCAGGGGCGCGGTCCAGCTAGGCGATCCCATAATGAAGGAGCCAGTCATACATGCGGTTCTCGAGGCAAACGAGAAGGGCTTGGTCAACGGCATGAAGGACCTAGGGGGTGGAGGGCTGTCCTGCGTGGTCGGCGAAATCGCGCTTGCCGGAGGCTGCGGAGCCGAAGTCGACCTTTCGAAGGTGCCTCTGAAGGAGGAGGGGCTCGCGCCATGGGAGGTCTGGGTATCAGAATCGCAGGAGAGGATGATGCTCTCCGTCTCGCCGAAGAATGTCGAGGACGTGTTGCATGTCTTCAGGCTCTGGGATGTTCCAGCTACCCCTGTTGGGAAGGTCATCCAAGAGAAAGTCGTGAGGCTGTTCTTCCAGGGAGTCAAAGTGTTCGACTTGGACCTGGAGTTTCTGACAGCGGGACCAGTGTACTGCAGAGCGTGCGGAGTTGCCAAATCCAAGAAGAAACGAGCGAACAAGGTCCCGAAAGCCAAGAACCCGTATGACAAGGAGGTTCTCAGGCTGTTGTCATCGCCAAATATCTGCAACAAGGACTGGGTCATCAGGCAATACGACCACGAGGTCAGAGCAAACACAGTCATCAAGCCGCTTCAGGGAAAGCTGGGACACTGGAGCCACGGCGACGCAGCCGTGCTCAAGCCCGTCGAGGACTCGTTCAGGGGCTTGGCAATCGCGACTGCCTCGAATCCGTGGGCGGTCGGAATAGACCCTTACAGAGGGGGCAAGACCTGCGTAGACGAGATATGCAGGAACCTTGCGGCTGTCGGCGCGAGACCCCACTCGTTCACTGACTGTCTCAATTTCGGAAACCCCGAAAAGCCCGACAGGCTCTGGCTTTTCAGGGAGGCAGTCCGCGGAATGGGTGAGGTGGCGAAGGAGCTGAACATTCCGATCCCATCTGGGAATGTGAGTTTCTACAACGAAGCACCAACAGGTTCGGTGTTGCCAACTCCAACCATCCTCGGCTGCGGGATCGTGAGCGACATAAGGAGATGCGTCACATCGGATTTCAAGCGCGAGGGAAACACGATAGCCATCATTGGAACGACGAAGTCAGATATGGGAGCTTCTGAGTACTACAGGATGGTTGGCGGCTACTCAAAGAGTGTTCCTGATGTGGACATCGCTGCGCTGAAGGCAGGAATGGAGGTCGTAGTCGGAGGGATAGAGCGTGGCGCGATTGTCTCATGCCACGATGTGTCCGATGGAGGGCTGGCGGTCACCCTAGGGGAGATGTGCATAGGTGGGAACACGGGAGCGGATGTCAGCCTAACGAAGATCGAGAACATGCGCTCTGATGTCAAACTCTTCTCGGAGAGCAACAGCCGATGGGTCGTTGAGCTCAGGAGGGGCAAGGAGAAGCAATTGCCGAGGGACCGAAAGGCGAGGCTGACAAAAATCGGCACTGTGGGAGGAGCCAATCTCAAGATAACATCGAACAAGACTCTGGTCGACCTGCAAGTCGACGACCTGGAGAAGAACTTCAACTCAACACTGTGGAGGTTGATGGGATGAAGACGAGCCAGGTGAGAGTCTGCGTTCTCAGAATCGAGGGCACGAACTGCGAGGAGGAGTCATACCAGGCATTCAGACGCCTGGGAGCAAAGCCCGAGATGGTCCATATCAAGCAGCTTACTGGCTCAGATGTCTCCCCGGAGGAGAGGCGGTCGCTCTCGGATTTCCATATCCTCGTGTTGCCGGGGGGGTTCTCCGCTGGAGATTATGTTCGGGCTGGGGCGATCTTCGCGGCCAGGATGAAGAGCAAGCTGTCAGGAGATCTCGTCGATTTCGTCAAGTCTGGGAAGCCCGTGTTGGGAATCTGCAACGGCTTCCAGATACTCGTTGAGACAGGGTTGCTGCCCGCGATGTCTGGGGTCATGTCTGAGGTGCCCGAGGCAGTTCTCGGGACAAATGATTCGGGCAGATTCGAGTGTCGGCCGACGCTTCTGAAGAAGACAAACCGGTCTAGCTGCGTTTTCACGGCGAAGATCCCTGCGGACAAGGTATCTCTGATACCTTCCGCTCACGCAGAAGGCAAACTGATGTTCCCTATTGAAGAGAGAGAGCGGATCCTCAGAGAGCTCGACCAGAACGATCAGATAGTCTTCAAGTACGTCGACCCGAACGGCAATTTGGCGGGATATCCATGGTGCCCGAACGGATCCACGGAGAACATCGCAGGCATATGCAACAGGAACGGGAACGTCTTTGGCCTGATGCCACATCCTGAGCGGGTTTTCTTCAAGTTCACCCACCCTGACTGGACGCGAAGCCCGGATGGACCCGGCGACGGGAGGGCGATCTTCGAGTCAGTTCTCGAATATGTCTCCAAGAAACAGTGAGCTCTCATAGCGAGACTATGAGCTCCACTTGGTCTCCGTCTTTGAGCCCAAGCGAGCGCCTGAGATGATACTTGCAGATCACCTCGATGATGTCAGTGTGATGTGATCTCAGAGGTAGCACGACGGCGCACTCCATGTTGTGAATGGTGGCCAAGAAGCATTTCACATCCCCGAAGGTCCTCCCGTCCTGCTCGAAACCCTTGATGAGGATACCCTCGGACTTCCTCAGGATGTCGAGCTTAGGCAGCTCCGGATCGGCGATCCTGAGGTTCAGGGTCCCCTCGAACGGCTTGAACCAGAGCTTCTTCTGGAACTGCTCGGCGTAGATCTCCTGGTTGACATAGTACTGTCCTTCTCCGAGACCAGATGTCACGGTTCCGATGATCACCAAATGGTCCTTCATCTCGAATATGCGCTGATAGTCCGAATACTCCTTCCTAAGAAGGTCGAAGCCCTTGTCTGTAAGCTTTATCCGCTGCCTCCTGGCGCCAAGGTCCCGCTCTATCAGGCCGTCACCAAGCAACTCAAGTATCTTCTTCGAGGCAGATTGCTGGCTTATCTCGAGCACGTTTCCGAGCTCTCGGGAGGAAATCGCAATGTAGTCGTGAACTCCGCCCATGAGGGCGATGTGCTTGAGCGTGGCTATCTGCTTCTCATGCATGGCGAGTTCAGATTGGCTAGGGCTCATAATAGCTTTTCGTAGGAATCTGACTAGCTTATCTCAGGATATCCGGAGACAGGCACGCGATCTCCGTGTGAAATCGCCCCTCAGAATCTTCTGTCACGCCCTGGTCTCCAAGTGTCGCATGCTCCGCAGGCGAACCACCTGTATCCCAGCCTCTCTCAGACGGCCGATCAGCTCTTTGTCATTCGTCACAACAGCCGCGGACTTCTCGACCGCCAGCTCGACTATCGCGTCGTCCCCTTGGGACCGCGTATCCACGACTTGGTATTTCCTGGCCAATGCGAGAGCGGCCCTCGCATGCTTGTCTCTTGCGTTCGAGAGCTCTCCGAGGACCGAACCTGGAACGTACACAGGCACATCGCCAAAAAGCCTTCTCAGCTCCAGGTCAAGGTTCAGCTTGAACTGAAACGGCATGAGGAGGGCGTTCGCATCAAGAACAATTGCTCTGGCCAAGGCCTCATCCGCCTCATCTGACGACGCCATATCCTATCAGGCGCCACTTGCCCGCGATGCGCCTGGATATGGCTATCCTCTGGTTCTTCTCCGTGCAAACTGGGATCTTCAGCCCGATCTCCGCCGAGTCGGACCTGCCGCTCGTCACGATGCCGACAGTAGTCGCCGTTCCGACGCTTAGCATCAGAGGCTCGTTGGTCTTGAGATTCTCGACTGCGAGCTCGGAGGATACCCCGACCACGCGCTTCATCAACTCCGTCTCAATGGTCAAAGCGTTCTGGATTGGAGGCAGCGAACCAGGGACTCCCGCAATCCTGCCTACTAGCGAATCGGATTTCGTGAATGTGGGGTCGAGCCCGGTCCCTATCGCGATAAGCCCGCCCGGACCGGCTGAATCCAGTGCAGCGCCACCTGCGAACAATGAGCGCACCTTGGTCATCACCGGCTCCCAGGTCACGCCCCTGCTGGTCTCAGCCTTTCTTCCAGGCTTGATCTCTATTTCGTCTCCTATCTTCACCTTCCCCTGGGTCAGAGATCCGCCTATGACGCCACCCTTGAGCTTGTCGATCTTTGTCCCGGGGACATTGACATCAAATGACCTCGCGACATACATCCTCGCAGGCTTTGACTTGTCCCATGTCGGCGTTGGGATGTTCTTCTCGATCGCCATGATGAGGCTGTCTATGTTGACATCGTGGTGAGCGGAAATCGGGATGATGGACGCCTTCTCTGCAATCGTGCCCTTGACGAATTCTTGGATCTCCTTGTAATTCTGCTTCGCCTCATCTTTGGTCACGATATCTATCTTGTTCTGTACGACAATGACCTTGTCCACGCCTATGATAGACAGTGCCATGAGGTGCTCCCTGGTTTGGGGCTGAGGGCACTTCTCGTTCGCGGCCACCAAGAGCAGCGCCCCGTTCATGATAGCCGCCCCGGAGAGCATTGTGGCCATTAGCGTCTCGTGGCCAGGCGCATCCACGAAGGATACGGACCTCAGCAGCTCGCACTCGCCCTTGCAGTTGGGGCATGTAGGCTGGTTGGTGTAGCACTGGGGTTCGTCACAGTTCTTGCATTTGTAGAAGGCGACATCCGCATATCCGAGCCTGATAGATATGCCTCGCTTGACCTCCTCTGAGTGTCTGTCGGTCCACTCCCCTGTCAGAGCTTTTGTCAGCATGGTCTTGCCATGGTCCACGTGGCCAATCATGCCGATGTTAGTCTCTGGCTGGGTGGGAACCTTCATTACTGCTTCTTCTCCTCTTTCTTGATGAGTTCAGAAATCGGCTTCATTCCGTGCTGCGTAACCTTGAGGTTGATCTGGAGCGTGTCTGGGGCGATTGTGTTCCCTCGCATGGTCTTCTTGCGCCTCAGTCCTCCCTCGAGCGCGTTGAAGCCGATGCTCTTCGAGACAAGCAACTGCTTCCGCCTGGGACCTGGAAGGTCCTTGCGCATCGGGAAGCCGTCCTTATCGCTGCCGCCCGTGATCTGGAGCTTGAATCCTGGAAGACCGACGAATATGCCATCAACGACATCGCCGATCTTCTTGCCTATGAGCGAGTTCGCATGGTGACCCGAGACCGCTGCCTGATACGATTTGCCATCTTTGGGATCGCTTACAATGGCTCTGAACTCTGCCAAACAATCCACTCCGGTGTGCAGGACGCCCTATTGCGAAAGGAGTTATATAGGTTTCGGATTGAGGGAGAGCTGCTGGGAACCTCCAGATACACGATTTCAGCCCGCAACGTCCGGGCCTTGACGGGTACGTCGTTACGAATATCCCACCTCAGGATGATTCATATAAGTTAGGAGGTTGAGAATGAAGCAGATAACCAGGGACGAGCTCAAGAATATGTTCGATGAGGGACTGAACTTCATGCTGATTGATGCCCGGGGGCATGCTGCCTACGAGAAGGAACACATCCCGAATGCAGTCTCCATCCCGTCGGACCATCTGGGCGTGCATCTGATGAAGCACGAAACTCGGGAGTCGACGATCGTAACATACTGTTCCAGTTTCGACTGCGAGGCGAGCACAATCGCAGCAAAAAAGCTGGAGAGCTACGGGTTCAAGAACGTTCTCGAGTTCAAAGGTGGACTGAAGGACTGGAAAGAGGCCGGCTACGCGACAGAGAAGTGAATCATCTTCCCCAGAAGGGCTTCTCCTTTCTCTTGATCGCCGCGATCTGGTCGAAGACCTCGACCTCTTCGGGCTTGAGGTCGTACTTCGACAATTGCCTCGCGTGGCTCTCTGGTATATCGACCAGGAGGACATCCTCGACATCTATCTGTCTTCCAACCGTTGCATCGTCGATGGCGATAGCGACCTCGCTTCCGACGATAGCCTCGTTCAGAGTCTGATCTCCGCTCCTGATGCTCTTGATCTTGCCAATGGATTTTCCGTCCTCTTTCATGAGGCCCTGGCCGGGCCGTATTCTGCCGGCGAGCACACGAACGCCAACGATGGCAGGCTTGCTGACGTGGAACACATGGTCTCGCATGATGATGACCTTGCCCGGGAAGACGACCTCGAGACGCTTCTCAACCTCAAGCTCCTTCGTCCTCTCGACGGTCCAGAGCTGGTACTCTTCAAGTAGGCGGTACATTACATCGTTTCTGAACAGCCTGACACCCGTGCTCCTCATCTCAGCCTCGGCATCTTCGTTGATTTCCACGTTGAACGCAAATATCACTCTGTGCAAAGGATCTGCGAAATGAGAAGCCTCCACGACGTCCTTCCGGGTGACGTTCCCGATGTCGATCTTCCTGATCGGCAGGTTTGCGTTCTTCGCCTCGAACGCGAGGGCCTCCAGAGAGCCAATAGCGTCTCCTCGGACGATGATGCCCTCGGCAGCAAGTTCGACCCTGATCTGGCTCTCAGTTCTGATCTCATCCAAGACTTCCTCGAGATTCCCATTGACGACCCTCAGAGTCCCTCCAGCCATAGCTGTCTCGAGGCCCTGGGCGACGACCCTGATACCAGCTGCCGCGGAGGCCTCCTTGACCCTGTCGAAACGCTGGCTCGGGTCCCTGATCTCGTCCAGGGGTTTTGGGCGCTGGAGCCCTTTGACTTTGGTCTGAATGGGCTCTCCCCGGACAGATGAGACCGCAATCTGATCCCCGACTTTCACCGTGCCCTTGTAGACGATGACGTCGACTGCAGTCCCGATGCCTTTCTCCTCCTTGACCTCAAGGACAGTCCCTTCGCCTGGTCCCTCCTCAGTTCTGAGCTCCTGTTCAAGGAACTTCTGGGCGAGCCCGACGAGGATCAGAAGAAGATCCGCAAGGCCTTCTCCGTGCTTCCCGCTTATGGGAATCATGGCAACGGTTTTCGTGAAATCCGTGATCTTGTCGAACCTGTCCGCGCTGAATCCCCCCTTCTCGTAAATCCTTCCCGCGAGGGAGTAGATCTTCGCGTCCAGCTCCTCCGCGACTCTGGGGTCTTGGGCCGCCAGGCTATCGCCGAAGGTCTTGTCTTCCTGGGCTCTCCAGCCGGGAATCAGGTCAATCTTGTTGACCGCGATGACAAACGGCGTGTGCAGATTCTTCAGGATGTTTATTGACTCAATGGTCTGCGGCTTCAGACCCTCGTTGATGTCGATCACCAGGACCGCCAAGTCCGCAAGAGCTCCACCCCTTGTCCGGAGAGTGGCGAACGAGTAATGCCCAGGAGTGTCGATGAAAAGCAGTCCCGGAACTGTGAACTTCCTATCCCCCATAAGGGGCCCGCACATCTCGTAGATGGTTTCGATAGGGACGTCCGTGGCACCTATGTGCTGCGTGATGCCACCCGCCTCGCGGCTGACGACTTTGGTCCCTCGGATTCTGTCCAGTATCGTGGACTTGCCATGGTCGACATGGCCCATGACTGACACAATCGGGTGACGAGTGGACACGGTCACTCACCAAGGTGGGGACAATATATCAATTTAACTCGGAGATGCCATGCAGTGGTATCTCGGGTAGACGGTAAACCATCGCCTCGAGAACAAAACGAAGAGGATGAGTCTGTCAAGTGGTTTGAGCGGGACTACTTCTCGGAGTTCCAAGGCTCGTCTATCTTCTCGTATTTCTGTATCTCGTAGTCGTTGAAGAAAAGTTTGATCTCGCGCTTCGCGCTCTCAGAAGAGTCGGATCCGTGAACGATGTTCCTTCCCGTAACCTGCGCGAAATCCCCTCTTATCGTCCCTGGAGCTGCATCCTGAGGGTTGGTCTTGCCCATCATGGACCTGCAGGCCGCAACTGAGTTCTCACCCTCAAGAACCATGCACACTACCGGCCCCGAGGTTATGTAGGAGAGCAGGGGCTCGTAGAATCCCTTTCCCTTGTGCTCCTCATAATGCCTCTCGGCAAGCTCGTGCGGGATTCTCATCATCTTCATTGCGCATATCTTCAGCCCGCGCTTTTCAAACCGCTCCACTATGCTCCCGACTAGCCCTCTTTGGACCCCATCGGGCTTGACCATGACGAATGTCCTCTCAATCATTGCTTAGAGCCCTCCTCAGATTTCTGTTTCGAGGGTTCCTTCTTCGCGGCTTCGGACTTCTTCTGTGAGGGCTTCTTCGGCTCTGGCTTCTTCTCACCGGCCTTCTCCTCAGGAGCCGCTTTCGCCTCTGCCTTCGGCTTCTGCTCCTTGGGCTTCTCCTTTGCCTCGGGCTCCGAGACCAGTCCCTCCTCTTCTTTCTCTTCCTCGGACTTAGGTTTCGCCTCAGACTTCTTCAGCTTCCGCGCCTTCGTGGGCTGCGCTGTCTCCGCAATGCCCTTCATGCGGACCTGCTTCTCACGCTCATAGAACCTGGTCCATGTGGTCCTCCTGGGGACCCTGCCGAGGACGACCAGGTTCTTGAAACACTTGGACGAACAGAAGTTGAATATGACTCCGTCCTTCTTGATGTACATCCTGCCAGTCCCCGGCTCGATCTCGTCGCCGCAGAACGTGCAGACTCTTCGCTCCACCATGGAACACCACCTCTCTGATCAGGAGCTCAGCGCACGCTGAGCTTCCTGGCCTCTCTCGAGGTCTCCTTCAACATCAGAACGTCGCCGACCCTGATTGGGCCCATTGCGTTGCGAGTGATGATCCTTCCCTTGTCTCTGCCGTCCAGGACCCGCACCTTTACCTGAGTCGCCTCTCCGGTCATGCCCGTCCGGCCAATGATCTCGACGACGGTTGATGGTATGCTGTCATCTTCAGGCATCTATGCCACCTACTTCTTCAGCGCCTTGATCTTCTCAGCGAGCTCGTCAAGGGTGGGCTTGCCTTTGGCCGCATCGAGGATCGCGACCGCAGCGGTCGGCTTCTCGAGGCCACAAGCGTTGCCTAGCTCTGCTTTGCTCGGGACGAAGGCGTACGGGACGTTCTTCTCGTCACATAGCGCGGGCATATGCATCAGGATCTCCGGCGGGGAAACGTCCTCTGCCATGACGACCAGCAACGTCTCTCCCCTCTCCACGAGTTTCGTGACCTCGTTTGTGCCCTTCCTGAGCTTGCCACCATCCCGTGCGAGCTCGACTACCTCGTAAGTCTTGTCCACTAATTCCTTGGGCGTTTCGAATTTCACATACACTGGCTTTGCCAAGTTGATACCTCCTTCAGGTGCATTCGCACCGTCATCATTCACAGGCCCTTTTGATGAAAAGAGCAGAGTGAGTAAAGGATAGGCGTATAAAAGCATTGCTGACCTAGGATGGGAGCCCGCCCGACGCTTGGCATCGGCTGGCCGACCGGAGAGCATAAATCCCCAAATGGCGTCCGCCGTTGCGAAACAAAGATGCCCCCGAGGCATGGATGGGAAGAGAATGGCCAGACTAAATGGACCGGGTGTGCGGAGAGATGATCCGCCTGCTGTGCCTGGTTTTTCCACCAGAGGATTCAGTGGCGCATCGGACATCCCCAAGATCGTCCACATCATGAACGAGAGCTGGGCTGCAGACCTTTCTGACATAGTGATAACATCGGATGAGCTGATAGAGAGCTATGCCCATCCGCAGAACTTCGATCCCAGAAAGGACCTCTTGCTCGCCGAGGTCGATAGGGAACTAATCGGGGTGGGCTCCGTGACTTGGTCCGACAGGCGCGGAGATATCAGAGTCTACAAGCACCAGGCCCATCTGCTACCTCAGTGGCGAGGCTTGGGCATTAGGCACTATATGCTGAGGAAGAACGAGGCACGATTAAGAGAGATTGCGAAATCCGAGGTAGCCGACAAGAAGAGCATCTTCGAAGTATGGACCAATATGGAGACGAACCACTGGAAATCGGTCTTGGAGAGCTCTGGCTATGAACCGGCGTGGTATGTCTTCGAGATGATTCGTTCGTTGGACGAGGACATCACTGCACTTCCACTCCCCGAGGGAATCGAGGTCCGACCAGTGGATTCGGAGAACTATAGGGCAGTATGGGACGCCGCCAAGGAGGCTCTCAGGGATGAAAGGGAGTACTCGGACGAGAGGTGGAGTGATACGAGTTACGGGCTCTTCATCAGGTCTAGGAAGTTCACACCAGAGCTCTTTCAGATCGCATGGGCGGGGGATGAGGTCGTGGGCGGTGTCCACAACTTCATCGACGAGGAGGAGAACGCTCAGCTCAATAGGGCATGGGGACACACTGAGGAGATTTTCGTCCGACAGCCCTGGAGGAGGCGTGGGATCGCGCGCGCGCTGATAGCAGGAAGCCTCAACGTCCTGAAGGACAGGGGCATCGAATACGCAACCCTCGATGTCGATGCAGAGAACCCCTCTGGGGCGCTCAGGCTCTACGAGAGCGTTGGATACAAGTGCGACAAGCGCTTCGTGTTCTATAGGAAGCCGCTGTAGAGTCTACCTTCTTCTCAAACGAGGATTCAATACCTCATCCAGAGCGTCCCCTATCATGTAGAAGGCCATTATGAGAGCAACGATCGAGATCCCTGGTGCTGCAATCCACCACCATGCCCTCGAGAACGCCCCGGCGTCATACGCCTCCTCGAGCATGGTCCCCCAGCTAACAACGGTGATGTCGCCCAGCCCGAAGAAATCAAGGAAGGATTCCGAGAAAATCGAGTTAGCTACGAGCAGTACGGTATTGGCGAAGATCAGAGGAACAACGTTGGGCAGGATGTGCCTGTAGATAAGGTGGATACTACCTGAACCTATTGCTCTGGCCCTCTCGACGAAGCCCTTTTCTTTGACCGAGAGGACCTGTGCCCTGACGATTCTGGCTGTAGACGGCCAGCTAGTTATGCCGATGACGATGATCACGTTGGTGAACGACTTGCCAAGGAGCGTCGCAAAGACAATCATAAGTGGAAACCACGGGATGACCAGGAAGAAATCAGTCACCCGCATCAGTAGCTCATCCGAGATCTTCCCGAAAAAGCCGGAAACCAAGCCAACTACTGTCCCGAGGATGATTGAGATCAGGGAGGCCATGATTCCGACAATCAGCGAGGCTCTCGAGCCGAACACCGTGAGGCTGTATACGTCCTTGCCAAGACTGTCCGTTCCGAAGAGGAACTTGGAGGATGGGGGCGAGAACTTCGGATTGTACTGCCAACGTACTTGATTGTTCGGATCAGCATGAGTGGCGATGATGGGGGCGAGAACAGCCATCACAACAAAGAACATGAGGATAATCAAGCCCAACATTCCGCCGAGGTTCTTGCGGAAATCGCGCCAGATTCCTTTCGCTCTCTTTGCAAAAAGCCTCGCCTTCTCCATCCGGGCCTTGGAAGGTAGCAGAAATGTGATGCTCTTCTTGGCCAAGGGTTTCGTTTCCTGACCTCTCATAACTTCACCCTTGGATCGAGTTTGAACAGGGCTATGTCTGCGATGAGGTTGGCAATGACCACGGCAATCGCTTCCAGCATGAACGAACCCTGGAGCAGAGGATAGTCAAGTGATAGGACAGCCTGCCAGGTCAGCCATCCAAGTCCCTGATAGTTGAAAATGCGTTCTATCATGATGGAGCCGCTCAATATCCAGCCCACGTTCATCGCAACGACTGTCACCACGGGCAGGAGCGCATTTGGCATGGCATGCTTTCTAAGGACATTGCGAGGGCGAACCCCCTTCGCAACGGCTGTGAGCATGTAATCTTCAGTGAGCACATCTATCAGAGCGCTCCTGGTTATGATAGAGAAGGTCGCTATGGTCTCTATCACGAGGGCGAATATTGGCAGAATAAGGTGCTGGGTCCTGTCAAGGAACTTCCCGACTATGTCCATGTCTTCGTAAGTGTCACTCGTTTCGTGACTTATCGGCCAATTGGGGACATAGTTCGCCACGACGGTTATCATCACGATTGCAAAGAGAAACGTCGGCATGCAGTAGAAGGTGATGAAGAAAGCGCTCCCAACCTTGTCAAAGATTTTGCCTCTCCGCCATGCTGTCTCTCTTCCTAAGATGACGCCGACGAAGATCGAAATAACCGTGCCCGTGCCGACGAGGAAGAGGGTCTTTGTGAGGTAAGGAGCGACGATGTCTCCAACCATAGAACCGGTTCTGAAACTGATGCTCTTCCCGAGTTCCCCCTTGAAGGTCTGCTTTAGATAGATCACATACTGCGTAATAGGGTCTTTGTCGAGTCCGTAGTATGTATGCAGTTGCGCAATCGTTTCAGGTGACGCATGTTTTGGTATTACTATTCGCGCGACGTCTCCTGGCATCACCCTGAACAACATGTAATTAAAAGTGAGTATCAGGAAGATCGTCAGGGCCACATATATGACCCTTCTCAACAGGTATCCTCTGAATCCCGAAGCCACTTGTTCCCTCCACTCCAAAGGCTAGATGAGCCCACTAACCCCTCATCATCCGAGAGCTAGAGCGCCTCGAACACAGATTCGCTAAGGGAGCTTGACATCCTCCTCTTCCTTGCCACCGCGCCTCTTCATCAGCACAACCGCGCCGACAGCTACGACCGCGACGACCGCCACTATGCCCAGAAGCAGTAGGGTGTTTGACCCCGCGCCTCCTCCTCCTTCTTCGCCGTCAGTCACTCCGAAATCACCAACTGAGAAGAGAAGGACTATTGAGCCCTCCCAATATGTGTCGTTCACCGTTAGCGTAACCGCATAGTCGTTGTCACTGCTGAAGGCGTGCGTCTGAGACATGCTGAAGCCCTGGGCCGTATTGAGCTCGGTCTCGCTGTACGGCGACGTTCCGTCGCTGAAGTTCAGCTCGAGACTCACTGGATCTCCCTCGAGATCCTTTCCAGTGATATTGAACACGACGGATTCTCCAGGGGCGGCCCTCATCTTGCTGGGCTGGATCCTCACATTGGACGGCGGAGCATCCTCCCCCAGCAAGACTATCGTGGCCTCTGATGACTGCACATCGCCTTTCTCACCGTCCGATATTGAGAGGCCCATGACGAACGATCCATTCGCGACGAATGTGTGAGAGACGCTAATCTCGCCGTTGCTCGGGACGCTCCCGGAAGCGTTTGAATCAGTCGAGTTGTCCCCAAAGTCGATCAGATAAGTCATGTTGTCCCCGTCGGGATCCCAGGCGTAGGCCGTTATCTCAAGGGCTTCGTTCACATGTCCAGCGACATTGTCCAGTACAGAGAGCGGAGCCTGGTTCGTGCCAACTGGCACGAGGTCAAAGAGCAGGGGATTCGCGGAGTAGAAGCTCGACAGTGCTCGGCCAGGGTGCGCACCCCAATCACCCCAACCCGAGAAGTGATCCTCTCTCCAGGCATAGCAGCCATAGGGGTAGGATGTTACGATGTATGGAATATCTCGGTAGCTGATACTCTGGCAATTGAGAACAAATGGCAACCTCTCAGCAGGGTCCACCGACAGCAGCTGGTCAGTGTAGTTCTTGTCATAATCCGGATTGCTGTACCAGCTATCCGACCACCCTCTGAGTGCGTAGGATGACTGGACATACAGCAGATAGTTGGGGTCAGGATCGCCGCTCCAATACGTGAAGCACAGATCGTAAGTGCCGCCGTATACGATCGCGTTCCATGTCGCGGAATTTACGAAGGTCGGGTCGAGTATGATTCCGATCTCCTTCCACTGGTCGACCAAGTACATCGCACTGAGCCTGTCCTCGTAAAGATCCTGCTCGACGATGAGCCCAAATTCGAGCGCTTTTCCACCTGCGGGGTAGTACTGGTTGCCGGGGCTGCAGACCCGATGGTCGCCGTTCCAGGGATACCCGGCATCGTCTAAGATCTGGTTCGCCAGAGTTATGTTGAATGAGTACTCTTCATCTGGCCCGGGCTCCCAGTACCAGTATGGGTTGATCGGTGAGAGTATATCAGATCCTTTCTCCGCGAACCCACGGTAGACATTGTTCACTATGTAGTCCTTGTCAGTCGCGTGCGCCATCGCCTTCCGGACGTTAGAATCTAGCCTGAGTGAATTGACTGTCGGAGAACCGCTAGGGTTCATGCATATGGCTATCTCGACCGAGAACGAATTGCACCTAAGCCCGGCGAAGGGGTGGATAGGGCTCGTCCCGTGAGAAGAGAGCCAGCTGAGCAAGTTGTCGTAGTTGGGAGCATCGAGATTTGCGAGGTCTATTGCCCCACGCTCAATGTCGCTAAGCATAGCAGCTGGCTCACTGTAGAACTCAAGGACAAGCCTGTCGAACTGAACCTCCTGGCCGTAGTCTGCTATTCCGTGATACTCCGGGTTCTTGTAGAGTATCAGCCTGTCACCCCGCAAGAACTCGTTGTAAGTCTGGTCTGTGCACATGAAAGGACCTGTGCCAATGGGATGCTTGTTCGGGTATGCAAAGCCTGCATCAGCTCGGGAGATATCCTGCCATATGTGTTTCGGTATCATCGGAAGTTCCATAGCGTCGCCGAAAGCACAGGCACTCGGGTTTCCGACAAAGTCAACGAAATGGACTCTGACAGCATATTCATCGACCAGCTCAACTGAACCGACAACGGCCGTATACGGCTGGTATGCCCACATCGTCGCCCAGTTCAGGCCTATCTGGTAGTTGAACGTGAAGACGACATCCTCAGCTGTGAATGGTTCGCCGTCGTGCCATTTCGCATTGTGCGTCAGGTTGTACTGCCATACGGATCCGTAGGGCAGCTCGTCTGGCACAATGTTCCAGCTGAGAGCGAGATTCGGTTGAGGCCCCATGTCCTGGTCGACCGCTATCAAATAGTCATAGACGAGGCCGTAGAATATGTACGCATTATCGTTTAGCCCTATGAACGGACTCAGGTTGTCAACAGGCTCGGACATGCCGATTCTCAAAGTAGTCTGGGTTCCTGCAGCCGATGCGTTCGAAGTCGAAATCATGACGGACGAAGCTAGCACCAGAAAGCAGGAGAAGAAAACCGACAGAGAAACAATGCCGACACTGAATCGCCTGGCAATTCCTCTGCGGCAAACAGATCTGATTGTTGCAACACTGACACACTGCGAATCCATATACTCTGTAGCTAGCAGCCTCCCACTTATCCCCAAAGCCAAGGAGCCAAGGCCATAACCCCAGCTTCCTTGAGCGGTGAATGCACGATTGGGGAAATAACACTTTTCCTGAGCTATCTCACAGCGATAGACACTTCTGGACAGAGGCCGATTGGACAGCGCGATTAGAAACACTTCGGCTCCGGCAACAGCAGAAGCATTATCTGATTCGGGATTGCTGCCGTGGGATGAGGGAATCGATGGTCTCGATCGTGCACTTCCAGCCCCATGGGAGGCGTGTCGAAGCTAGGGCGGGCAATTCCTTGCTCGAGATAGCCCGGGAGGCAGGCATCTCGATTGAATCCATCTGCGGCTCCGCTGGCAAGTGCGGGAAGTGCAAGGTCATAGTCACATCCGGAGCTTCGACTCTCTCGTCCGTGACCGAAAGCGAAATCAAAGCTTTGCGGGAAACGACGAGGGCTGGAACAAGGCTAGCATGCCAAGCAAGAGTTCTCGCAGACGGCAGTGTGACTGTTGAGATCCCGGAAGAGAGCAGGAGAGAGCACCATAGGTTGCTTGCGAAGGGAGTCGAGCCGAGGATAAGCCTTGACCCAGCAGTATCCAAGGTATTGCTGAAGATCCCGCCTGCGACCCTGAAGGATGTTAGAGCCGACGACGATCGGCTCCTGCAGATGCTGTTCAAGAAGGCAAGAATCAAAAGCTCCATCTCACCCGGGGTTCACAGGGACCTGCCGAATGCCATACGACGGGAATCGTGGCTCGCGACGGTCACGCTTTTTCGAGAGAAAGAACTAATCAGGATAGATCCTGGAGACACCACTGGCAGCCTGTACGGCATAGCCGTGGACATTGGAACGACGAAGTTGGTCGCATATCTCCTCAATCTGAGGACAGGGGACATCGTCGGCACTGAGAGCATGCCAAACCCTCAGATACCGTTCGGTGAGGATCTGATGTCCAGGATATCCTACACGATCAAGAACCGTGATGGTCTGGCGATCCTACAGAAGGCCGTAGTTGATGGAATCAATTCTCTTGTCTCCAACCTCTGCATAGCGAGCTCGATCGATCCCACGGATGTCTTGGAGGTTAGCGTGGTCGGCAACACGGCCATGCATCACATCTTCTTCGGCATCCCGACCCAGCACCTAGCTGCGGCTCCGTACGCGCCCGCTGTCCGGACCTCCATATCTGTGAATCCCACACATCTCGGGCTGGGCGTCTACCCGTTCGGCAAGGTCTCAGCTCTTCCGAACATCGCAGGCTTTGTCGGTGCGGATGCCGTAGCAGACCTTATCTCGAGCGGCCTCTACAAGGACAGACAGAAGGGAATGATGATTGATATCGGCACGAACACCGAGGTAATTGCCGGCAACCGCGATAGGCTCGTTTGCTGCTCCTGCGCATCGGGACCCGCGTTCGAGGGAGCCCACATCAAGTTCGGCATGCGAGCAGCTACTGGAGCCATCGAGAGGGTCTGGATAGACGCCGAGACGAAGGATGTCAGGATTACAACAATAGACGATTCTCCGGCGATGGGAATATGCGGTTCAGGAATAGTGGATGCCGTATCTGAGATGTTGAATGCAGGACTCATAGACGGCTCCGGGAAGATCGGCCAATCAGGAGACAGCAGGAGGATCAAGGTCAATCCGACGGGACCACCAGAATTCGTGTTGGTCTTCGCCAAGGAAACAGGGACAGGCCAAGACATAACGATCACCCAACATGACATACAGGAGATACAGCTCGCCAAGGCTGCCATATTCACTGGCGTGTCCATGCTGATGCGCAGGCTGAAACTGCGTGGCTCGGATCTCGAACGGATCTACGCTGCAGGTGCCTTTGGAACGTACGTTGACGCATCCAGTGCGATCAACATCGGGATGTACCCGGACGTCCCCGTCGACCGTATCAAGTTCATCGGCAACGCTGCGGGTTCTGGTGCGCGCATGGCGTTGAAATCCGTCAGAATCAGGGATCTTGCAGAGAGGCTCTCGAAGAAGGTCGAGTATGTCGAGCTGGCTGCTGAGAAGGATTTCCAGACGGAGTTCGCGATGGCGATGTTCCTGCCTCATCGGGACAACGACAGGTTCCCGAACCACGGAAAGCTCAGGGAGCAATGAGGTGTCGTCAACGGGAGCTCGGCCCTGAGCCGATCGTCAAGATGCTCTCCAAGTACTTGGTTAACTGTCGCGAGAAGAAGCTCTGAAAACGAGCACGGGACACCCTCCCCATCCGTGATTTTCCAGCCTCACGTGACGATAATCTCTACTCACATGGATGGGAGAAGCCTTGCCCGCGTCAGCGAACCTTATATATGCTATCTGCATTGGGCAGTCGGGGGAGGCTAGGGAATTCCTCCTGGCTTTCCTTTAGGGTGTATGTGACAAAATGAAGGCTATGGTCTTGGGAGTAGGAGCAATAGGATCCGTGACTGCACAGTGCCTTGCTGAATCCGACGAGTACGACAAGGTCGTCCTCGGGGCGAGGAACCCGGAGAAGGGTAGGAGACTTCAAAAGAAGATTGGCTCGGACAAGGTCAAGGTCGTCAAGGTCGACGCGTCCAACGTCGGCGCCATGACGAAGGCCTTCAAGGGGCTGGATATAGTCTGCAACCTCGCGATACCGAGGTTCAACTTCCACATCATGGAAGCCTGCGAGAAGGCCAAGGTCAACTACCTGGATACCGCATGGGACATCGCCATCGACAAGACTCCACCCGGCGGGATCGTTAAGCCGGCACCTCCATCGTTCCTGTACCTGAAGAAGGACAAGGCCTGGAAGAAGATGGGATTGACCGCGATGCTGGGCATCGGGTGCGACCCTGGCCTCACGAACCTGTTCGCGAGGAAGGCTGCGGACAGACTGGACACTGTCAAGGAGATACTCGTCAGGGACGGAGACAACGGCTACGTCGAAGGGTACGATTTCGCGCCGCTGTGGTCCCCTGAGACGCTCATCGAGGAAGTCCTGATGCCCGCAACGTACTTCAAGGACGGGCATTACAGGAAGTACGGGTCGTTCGAGAACAAAGAGATGTTCGACTTCCCTGACGGCGTCGGCAACATCCCGATATACAATGTGGCTCACGAGGAGTCCGAAACGCTCGCGACCTACATCGGCGAAGTGCTGGGGAAGGGCTGCGACTATTGCGATTTCAAGATTGCCCTGGGCGATGAATACGTGGATGCCATTAAGATGATCGGCAAGCTCGGCCTGGACAACCCGAACAAGATCAAGGTGAAGGACGTCATGGTCGCGCCGAGGGACGTCGTAAACGCCGCGCTCCCCGACCCGTCCCAACTGGGACACCTTGCGAAGGGTCAGTGCGCAGTAGGGACCATCGTGAAGGGCACGAAGAACGGCAAGGACGCAGGACATTACCTCTGGACCTCGCTAGACCACAAGAAATGCTATCAGAAGTGGAAGAACAGCGGTACCGCGTGGTCTGTCGGGGTGCCCGCAGCAATCTCAGCGATTCTCTGGGCGCAGGGCAAGGTCCCGCTCAAAGGCGTCTTCCCGCCAGAGATGATGAACCCAGACCCATTCATCAAGATGCTCCCGAAGTTCGGCATGAACTACAACGAGAAAAAGCTCTGAGCTAGGACACATCTCATCTCGGGCGAGTGATCCCGAGTCCGAAACCCCTTCCTTTTTCTGATGATCTGAGCGGCGGCTTGAGATCGCTGCAGAGCAGCTGGTTTATAGTGACTTCTGCATTACACCCGCGATGGCGACAGGAGACAGCCGCATCAGAAGCTTCTATGTCTTCCGGGCGCTGACCTCGTTCTCGCTATGGCTTCCCTTCTGGACTCTCTGGGTCTACCAGAACCTCGACAATGTTTTCCTCGTGACGGTGGTCGACTCCGCGTTTTGGATAACCATGGTGTTCTTCCAGATACCCGCCGGCCTGATAGGAGACAGGTACGGGCGCAGGGTGGTGCTATTCCTTGGGGAGGCTTTGTACGCAGTCGGAGTCTTGGCATTTGGACTCAGCACGGAGTTCACAGGCTACCTGTTCTCAAACGTCGTCTGGGCCCTGGGCGTCTGTTTCATAGTGAGCGGAGACACCCCATTCATATACGACACGCTGCTCGAGCTCAGGAAACCCGAGAAGTTCATGACGGTGATGGGCACAGCAAATGCAATAGTGCTCTTCATGAACGCGATCGCGTGCGTGATCGGAGGAATAATTGTCCAACAGACTGACCGGAAGGACCTCACGCTGATAATCGCTTCGGTAATAGGGCTCGTTGGCTCCTTCACAGCCTTGGCGCTGAAAGAGCCCAAGGTGGATAGACATGAGATAGGGTCGTACAGGACCCAGCTCAGAGCCGGCGTGAAGAGGGTATTCTTCTCAAGGCCAGTGCTCATTCTCATCCTCTTCCAGATATTGATAGAAGTCGCAGTCTACGTCATGGCGGTGTTCAGGTCAATCTACATGAGCACTGTGTTGCTGTTCAACTTTCTGGAGATCGGGATCTTCTTTTCGTCGTTCGCAATCGTGGGAGGGATACTAACAAGGCAGGCGGGAAGGATCGAAGGCCGCCTCGGAGAAAAAAGATCTCTGGCAGTCATGCTGGGGATGGTGTTCTTCTCGTTCGTTGTGGTGTTCATTGTGAATTCGCCCGTGGTAATAGTAGTGCAATACCTGGTCTACGCGGTCTCCTGCATTCAGGCCCCGATAATCGGAGGCTACATCAACAAGCGAGTCGAATCGCTCCATCGATCGACAGTGATGGCGATAGCTAGTATGATATTCACTGCCGTCCTGACAGTAGTTGAGATCGGCTCGGGGATGGTCGCGGACATCTGGGACCTCCAAACCAGTCTGCTGGTACTTGCTGCAGGGATCGCCCCGGTTGGAATCCTCTTGATGTTCCTGTGGAACAAAGAAGTCGACCAAGCAGAGGCCGATAGGCAAGTCCATCGAACGAGAGTCCTAAGAGAACCTAGATGAATATTGACGGCCCCAGATCCTGGGGCCGGTTATCGCAGAAAAAGGGGGGAGGATAACATTCAGGATATGGGCACGGGCAATTAATAAACGTTATCATTTTTGATATTTCATCAGCATTTCGTTAACTTACTGACTATTTAAAACAGCATTCACGTTCAGCGGCCTGTCCTGACTGACTTCTCCTTCTTGGCGATCAGGAGCCTTGTCTTGATGACTGTGTCCGGGTTGAGCGAAATGCTGTCTATCCCACACTCAACCAAGAACTCCGCGAATTCGGGGAAGTCAGAAGGCGCCTGACCGCAGATGCCTATCTTCCTACCCTTCTTCTTGGCCGATTTGATCACGCTAGAAATCATCATCTTGACCGCAGGGCTGCGCTCGTCATAGAGGTGGGAGACGAGTTCTGAATCCCTGTCCAAGCCGAGCATGAGCTGCGTCAGGTCATTCGAACCGATGGAGAAACCGTCGAAGATATCCGCGAACTCCTCCGCCAGGACAACGTTGCTAGGAATCTCGCACATCACGTATACCTCGAGTCCATTCTCGCCCTGTTTCAAGCCGAACTCTGACATCGTTTTGATGACCCTCCGGCCCTCGTCGGGGGTCCGGCAGAAGGGGACCATGACCTTGACGTTCGTGAGGCCCTTGCTCTCCCTCACCCTCTTGAGCGCCCGGCATTCGAGTCTGAATGCGTCTTTGAAGCGAGGGTCGTAGTACCGGGCTGCCCCTCTCCAGCCGATCATGGGGTTGAACTCAACTGGCTCGAAGAGCTTTCCGCCCACTAGGCTCGCATACTCGTTGGTTTTGAAGTCCGACAGCCTGACGATGACATCCCTGGGATAGAAGGTCGCTGCAATCTTGCCCACTCCCCATGCGAGCTTATCGAGAAAGTAATCCTCCTTTCTGTCATATCCCTGAGTCCGCTCCTCGATCTCGTCGACGACCTTAGCGACAAGCGGCTCGGTCGCTGCGCGCTCCTTCAGCTCCTCGAAATGGACCAGAGCGAGAGGATGGATCCCGATGTGAGACGCGATTATGAACTCGAGCCTGGCAAGACCAACACCGTCACATGGAATCTGGCCTTGGGTGAACACGTGCTCCGGCACGCCGACGTTCATCATGATCTTCGTCCGAGTTCTTGGCAAGTCCGAGAGGTTCGTCCTGTCGATCCTGAACTTCAGGTCCCCCTCGTAGACCCTGCCAACGCCTTCGGATGTGTCCACGGTGACAAACTGGCCTGTCTTCATGACTTTCGTGCCATTGCTCGTGCCAATAATGCATGGTATGCCGAGCTCACGAGAGACTATCGCCGCGTGGCAGGTCCTACCGCCTCTGTCAGTGACTATCGCGGCTGCCATCCTCATCACGGGTTCCCAATCAGGGTCCGTCTTGTCGGTGACGAGCACCTCGCCCTTCCTGAACTCGGATATCTCGAACGCGCTCTCGAGCACCTTGACCGTGCCCTTGCCAATCTTGCTTCCGACAGCTTCGCCTGTGAGCAGGACTTCGCTGTGTTCCTCGAGGACATAGGACTCGAGGACCTTGTACTCCTTCACTGCATGAACAGTTTCCGGCCTCGCCTGTAGTATGTACAATTCGCCCGTAATGCCGTCCTTTGCCCACTCGATGTCCATGGCTTTTCCATAATGCTTCTCGATCATGCACGCCCATTCCGCGAGCGTGATGATCTCGTTGTCGTCGAGAATGAACCGCTGCCGCTCGGCCTCGGGAACTTCGACGTCCATCATCCCGCTGCCCTTGGGTGCGTACACTAGCTTGTGCTGCTTGCTGCCGAGCTTCTTCTCGATTATGGGGTCCTCGAACTTTCCCAGCGAGGGCTTGAAGATGTAAAACTGGTCCGGGTTGACAGCGCCCTGAACGATCATCTCTCCGAGCCCCCAAGAACCGGTGATGTACACCGCGTTGTCGAACCCGCTCTCCGTGTCGAGCGTGAACAGCACTCCCGAGCTGGCAAGGTCGCTTCGGACCATGCGCTGGACCCCCACGGACAAGGCGTTTCCTATCTGTCCGAAGCCCTTGTGAGATCTGTAGGCGATCGCGCGGTCCGTGAAAAGGCTGGCAAAGCACTGCTTGATGGCCTTCAGGACTCCCGGCTCTCCCCTGACATTGAGGATGGTCTCGTGCTGCCCAGCGAAAGAGGCGCCGTCCAGGTCCTCGGAAGTGGCGCTCGACCTTATCGCCACGGACGGATTGTCCAACCCGAGTCTGCGTCCCAGCTCCCAATAGCTGTACGCGATTTCACGTCTCAGCTCCTCGGGAAACTCAGCGTTCAGGAATGCCTGCCTGACCTTAGCTCCGCGCTCTGCAACGTCCGCCGGATTGTCGGTGTCGAGGCCTGTCACAATCTCCTTGACTCTGGTCTCGAGATCCGAATTCTCGACGAACTCGCGAAAAGCCTTCGTTGTTATCGCATAGCCTTCGGGGACTCTTATGCCCTTGGAGGTCAGCTGCCCTATCATCTCGCCCAACGAGGCGTTCTTGCCTCCGACGATAGGGATATCCTTGAGGCCGATGCTATCAAACCATAGCACCTGCTCGTTGCCGCGCTTATCCGAGCTCTTTGCCCCCTTGAGCATTGTTCGCCCCGCCCTGAGCAGACATCGGCTTCAGACGACGAGCGTCCGTACGGACTCTCTACTCTTCTTGTGAACAACGGACGCTCACCCGCAGAGGCTACCCCGGCGACACCCCGCGATGGTCATCCAGCCGACATCTGGACGGAGTAGCTGCTGCCTGCGTTGACAGGATAAATAGCTCAGGGTTAATAACATTTCCCAGATACACAGACCCAGGACGAAGTCCGAACAGAGAATTGAGGTCAACCAGATGTCCAGACGTGTTCAAGCAGAATCTGAGGATGATTCGATCGAGAGAAAATGACAAAGTGAATTATCCGACGACGTCATTCCTGCACCTGGAGAGATCATGAGAGTTGCGATGCTCACCTACAGCACAAGGGCTAGAGGGGGAGTGGCACATGCGCTCAAGCTCTCCGAGAGACTCCGCAGAGATGGCGTTGAGATCAAACTATTCTCATTGGCGAGATCGGATGACGCGAGCGCCCAGGAAGGATATTACAGGGATGTATCCGTGCCCTTCGAGATACTGACTTACGAATGGCATTCGGATCTGGTCACCAGGCTGGAGAAGATGATCGATGCATACTCGAAGAAGTTGCCGAGGGATGCGGACATCTACCATTCCCAGGATTGCGTTGGTGGGACAGCTCTTGCCCGAATGAAGGCAGAAGGTCTGATCTCTGCCCCTGTTTTTCGCACAATTCACCACATAGACGATTTCGCGGAGCCAAGCCTTTTCGAGTTCGAAAAGAAGGCCGTCGCGCATGCGGATCACAGGTTCGTGGTCTCCCGATACTGGAAGAAGGTTCTGAAGGAGTCCTATGGGTTCGAGTCGACAATCACATACAATGGGATCGATATCGAGGACTTCAGGGATGTCCCGAGAACCAGAGCGAGCGCTCCGACAATCCTGTTCGTCGGCGGCTTGGAGCCGAGAAAAGGATTGGAATTCCTTATGCTGGCGATGCAGAGAATCGCCCAGGAGATCCCGGATGTGCGGCTCATCTCGGTCGCGAAGACTGGATTCAGAGGTACAGACGATGTCGGTTGGTTCAAGGTCCTAGCAAATCGGTGCCAGGTGGACGACAAGATAGAGTTCTACGAATCCGTGAGCGAAGAAAAGCTAAAGCGGTTTTATGGGGAGTGCGACCTCCTGGTTCTGCCTTCAAGAAACGAAGGGTGGGGGCTGTCGTTGATGGAGGCCATGGCATGTGGCAAGCCTGTGGTTGCCACGAAAGTGGGTGGGGTCCCAGAGCTCGTGAGACACAACATCGAGGGATTGCTGGTGGACCCGTGCGATGTGAAGGGGCTCGCCAGGGCTATCGTACGACTGCTCAAGGATCCGGAGCTCAGGGTCAGGTTGGGCACGTCTGGAACACAGAGGGTACAATCATTCTCATGGGACCGGACTGCAAGGGTCGTCCGAAGAGAATACAAGAGGGCACTTCACTCGGCCCTGCCAAAGCCGTCCATGAAATGAACCATGAACCTCTCGACATCTGCGATACCTGGGATCTTCTTGTTCCCGTGTACTACCATGTACTCGTTCGGACTATGGGCGAGGTCGCTGTGGCCTATCCCGCTCATCGTGAACGGCAACCCCAGCATCTTGCTAAACACGTAGAATGGAACAGCACCTCCGCTCGTTGGCCATATCATCGGGTCCAGACCGAAATCACGGAAGGATCCGAGGATCGATTGCACCACGGGCTCCTTGACGCTCGCACGGCAGCAGTCATATCCGGTGTCGATCTCGGTGATCTTGATGTCCTTGTAGCCGTGCCTGACGAGATGCGTCCTAACGAGCGGAATCATGTCATCCTTCCGCTGGTTGGGCACGAGCCTTATGTCTATCTTGCAGGAGGCTTTGTGAGGTAGGACTGTCTTCGAACCCTTGTCGATGTACCCTCCCCAGATGCCATCGATGTTCAGGGTCGTTCCGAACGTGAAGAGTCTTATGAGCGCCTCCTTGTCCGTCAGGGATCCCATGAACTTGTTCACTCTCATCACATCCTTGAACGCTGATGGATCGAACCTCTTCGCGAGCTCGCGGATCAGCATGTCATCCTCTTTTGTCGGCGGGGCGATGCCATCGTGGAAGCCCTCTATGAGCACCTTGTTCCCGTTGTCGCTGGTCATGGTCTCGAGTGCATCGATGAGCCTCCAGACTGGGCTGTCCACCCAAGCCTTGTGGCTGCTGTGGATCGCGAACTCCTGAGGGCCCCTTCCCCAGCTCGTGCCGGAGCACTCGAGCTCGAAGTACACAACCCCCTTCACCCCGAGGTATAGGTTCGAGCCGCCATCGGAATCCTGACCGAAGAACGGGAAATAGCAGGCATCAGCCTTCGAAAGCCTCTCCTTGTCCTTTCTGACATAGCCCGGGAGGCTCGGGCTGCCAAGCTCCTCCTCACCCTCGGCCACGAGGATGAGGTTGACCGGGGTCCTTCCCTCGGCCTTGTTGCACGCACTCACTGCATTGAGGAAGGCCGCGAGAGGGCCCTTTGTGTTATCTGCCCCCCTGTTGACGATCGCCTTCACCTTCCCTGACGGGAGCTTCATGTCCACGAGGTTCGCTCCCATGGCTGGATGCTTCCATCCGGGCTCATTGAAGGGCATCGTGTCGTACATGAAGTACACTAGAAGGGTCTTGTCAGTGGCGCCCTTGTTCTCGCCGTAGACGACCGGATTGCCCTTCGTCTTGACGACCTCGACCTTTTCGCAGCCCACTTCTTCGTATAGCTTCGCCACTAAGTCGGCGCACTTGTCTATCCCGAGATCCTCCTGGCTGGAGCTAGGCTGCTTAAGAAGCCTTATGATCCGAGAAATGTGCCGGCTCAGATCCTTGCCGATCATCCCGTAGGTGTCATCCAGGTGCCCGATGGCTGACATGGTATCGTCTCTCTCATGACGTTGTGTGTCATAGACATTTCGGAGAGAAGACTGAGCTGCTTCGTCGACCAACGCAGGATTGACGTGGATTCGCTGTTTCCGCAGCCGCTTCGCGGATTTCATTGGCGGGAGAACAAGCGAACGTTGTTCGACTCCCGCCGTTGACACGGAATATCGGGACGTGAGGCTACGCCGTCTGATACCATCCTGGCAGGTCTTGCACCCACGGACAACATATCTCCAGTGCACACTATTATTCAATCCGTAATGGCAGCTCTCCAGGAAGAAAGAAATTTATCTCGGTTGCACGCTCAGTGTTCTTCTTATTTGATGAACTCGCGTCTGGGGGCGCTTGAGTCCCGTATCAACGAAAGACATTAGCAGCGAGGCTGGACGAATGGGATACAAGATCGTGCTCACGGCGGACAGGACTCTCATGTCCACGTACAACGGAAGTCAGTTCATAGGCTTCGCAGCATGCTTCCCGAAGGTGCTTCCGCAGTGGCTCTACTCAAGGATCTTCTGTCCCTTGAAAGCGTCAGCGGAGGGAATGTCAAGAACTGCGCCTGCGGGGCTCAGAAAGATCGAAGCGTCGCTCGTGAAGGCAGGCTTCCGTGGGGAGGAGATCGCAATAGCCCATCCCGAAAGGTTGGGCAAGGTCATCGATTCGTCGACCAAGGTTGTAGGGGTGACGACGTCCGACCCGCTGGGGCTAGGTCCAGCGTCCAGCACATTCTCAAGCCTCATAAGGAGGGAGCCCTACACATCGCACTTCTTCAGGAAGCTGCTGAAGGATCCAGCGCTTATGGCCAGCAGCGCAAAGATCATCGTCGGGGGCCCAGGGGCGTGGCAGCTCTCAAGGGATTCCACGAGGCAGATGTTGGGCATTGACTGCCTGGTCGAAGGAGAGGGCGAGCTCATAGCGCCGCAGCTATTTGCTGACGCGGTTGCGGGAAAGCCTTTGCCCAGCGTAGTGACAGGGGGGCCTGTGCCAATTGAGGACATCCCGTTGATTTCAGGCCCTACTGTGAACGGCACTGTCGAGATAAGCAGGGGGTGCGGCAGGGGGTGCGAGTTCTGCAATCCCAACATGCGTGTCGTAAGACATCTGCCTCTCGAGAGAATTCTTGAAGAGGTCAGGGTCAACCTCGGCATCGCGACGAAGATCACTCTCCACGCAGAGGACGTCCTGAGGTACAAGGCGAGGGGGATGAAGCCTGACAGAGCGGAAGTCTCGAAACTCTTCACCGAGGCGTGCAAGCTTAGCGACCGCGTCGGGCTCAGCCACATCGCGCTCTCATCCGCCCTCGCTGAGCCAGGAGCGGTCGAGGATATCGCTGAGCTGACCGGAGCCAAATCGGGCAGAAGACGAGTGTACGCTCAGACGGGAATCGAGACCGGATCCCCCAGCCTTATCGGTCTTCACATGAAAGGAAAGGCAAAGCCATTCACACCAGACCAATGGCCAGAAGTCGTCAGGGAGTCATTCAAGCTGCTCGGCGACAACAATTGGGTCCCGTGCGGCACCCTAGTGATGGGCTTGCCGGGAGAGAGACAGCCTGACGTGGCCAAGACGCTTGATCTGATCAGAGACCTCAGGCAGTGCAAGTCCCTGATCGTCCCACTGTTCTTCGTTCCGCTGGGAGAGCTCAAAGATAGCGATTTCTTCAAGCCAGATGCGATGTTACCAGACCACTGGATCTTGCTTGCGGAATGTATTGACCACGATTTCTACTGGGCACCGATACTGATGGATGAGCTGTTTGCGCAGAACAGGATGAACGCTGCAAAAGCAAGGTTGTTCAGACTCGCGTCCTGGTATATGCAGCACAGGCTCAAACCGTACATGGAGCTGATGAGGGAGGGCACGAACCCCATCAGGCAAGACCTGCTAGGCGAATTGGAGAAGGACCGGCCAGCAAGTCCGCGGGACGAGGTCGAGGCCTAGCCACCTGCCGAGTCATGTGTGGCTCATGGACGGCTTCTCCTGAGGATTCACCCCAACCGAGACAAGATAGACGGCCGTCAGGACGAGCGCCGCGCCGATGCTAGCCATGAGAGTCAGGGACTCTCCGAGGAAGCCTATCGAGATCGCCAGCGCAGTCACAATCTCCACGAGCATGATCGTCGCAGACACGGTCGCTGAAACGCCTTCTAGACCCATCACGAACAAAAGGGTGGCCACGGACGTGCAGAACAATCCGAGGTATAGGACTGCAAACCAGCCCTTGGGCTCAATCGACATGTCAGCGCCGACGAACAGTAGATACGATACGGGAACGACGAGCCAAACAGTGGATGTCACAATGGCACCGGAGCTCACCTGCAAAGCCGAATACCTATCCAGGACCTTCTTGTTGAAGATGATGAAGAAAGCCCAGCCCCAGCCAGCGAGATAGACAATCACATCGCCTGCGAACTGGCTGCTCCCGAAGGACAAGTTGCCTTCAGCCGTGAGCAGAACGATTCCGACTACCCCGGATGCTATGCCCGCAGACTGAAGCCTCCCCAACCGCTCTTTGAAGATGAAGAATGAAATGATAGCGACGGCAACGACGTTGATGTCCACGAGTAGCGTGGTCTTCGATGCCGTCGTGTAGTTGAGGCCGACATACTGCGCGACGAACGCGCCAGCGTTCAGAGCCCCTATCAGCCAAATCCAGGGATCCTTCAATACAGAGAACGAGACCTTCTTCACAAAGAGCACGAACACGATGGTGAAGGCAGATGCCGCGATAAATCTCAGCCAAAGGAAGAGGACATCGTTTCCGACGAAACCGAGTCCCCACTTCACCCCAGGGAACGAAGTGCCCCATAGGAGGCTCGCAAAAATGGTCCACAGGACCGCGTTGCGCTTCTCGCGCCTAGGCATCGCGCAGGAGAGCGCGATATGGTATTAGAATCCTACTTCTGCGATTCCTTGGGGATCTCCACATGGAACACGCTCCCCTTGCCCACCTGGCTCTCGACCCAAATCCTGCCTCCATGCGCCTCGACAATACCCTTGCTGATTGGGAGGCTCAGGCCGATCCTGTCCACAGGATGAGCAAGATCGTTGCTGGCGACGATGTAGAACCTGTCAAACACCTTGCCAAGATTCTCCAGCGGGATTCCCACTCCGTTGTCCTTAACCCAAACGTGAATGTTCTTTCCCTCGTCTCTCGATCCCACCTGGATCTTCCCACCTTCCTGGGTGTACTTTATCGCGTTGTCCAAGAGGTTGTTGAAAACGTCTTTGAGCCTCCGCCGGTCGGCCATTATCAGAGGAAGCTGCCCATCCATGTCGAAAGTCAAAGCCTGGTTCTTGTCGTTCACGTCCTTCATTCTGGCCTTCACGACCTCGTCAAGCATGACGTCGACCTTGACGGGCTCGGGATGTATCTCGAGCGAGCCCTGTTCCAGCCTGCTAACGTCGAGCATGCTCTCGACCAGGCTATAGAGCTTGTCCGTGTTCGTCTTGATGATTCCGACCTTCTGTGCGAACTTCGGGTCCAGCTTCGGGGAGTATTCGGAATCCACGAGCTCCACGTATCCCCTCATGACGGTCAGGGGAGTCCTCAGCTCATGAGAGACGACATCTATGAACTGGCTTTTCATCTTCGTGACCCGCTCCAGCTCCTGGTAGGTCTGAGTGAGTTTCTCGTACGACCGCTCAAGCTGGTTCTCGAGCCTGACCTTGGACGATGTGTCCATCGCGACTATCAGTGAGCCCTGGGGCTCGCCCGCGCTCGAAAGGATCGGAGCAACTTTCGCGTGCAGGTAAAGCGCCTTGTCCGGACGAGTGACGAAATGGACCTGGGCCTTCTCCCCGGAGTGGCCCTCCATGCCATGGATCAGAAGAGCATCGAGTCCCGACCTATTGATGGGTTGAATCTCGAAAACGCTGGTGCCAATGAGCTCCGCCTCCGTGTTCCTATCCAGTATCTTCAGCATGGTCGCATTCACTGATGTGATGATCCCCTTTGCGTCTATGGACATGATACCTATCGGGGCTACCGAGAGGACTCTCAATGTCTCTTCCCGGGTCTTCTTCAACAGCAGGGAGTTCCTCATGCTGTCCGCACCTATTGCTATCCTCTCGGAGAACTTCCCGAGCGCGATATCGGAATCTGGTGGGAATGGCGGGCTGGACCCTCTGCTAGCGACCATCAAGTAGCCGAAAACCTCGCGCTGAAGCGAGACAGCGCATATCATTCCCTTGTCGAGTTCGAGGTATTTGGCGATGGCCCTTCCCGCTTGGGGGATCTCGTCGAAAGTGGAGAATTTGATCACGACACAATGGTCCTCGGTTACTAGCTTCTTGCGCAGCTCCTCGTTCGTGCCTACCTGGGGAATATTGGACACGGGTGGAAGATTGTCGCCCGAAATCCCGGCGATCAACAGATTCCCAGCATCAGCGGGCCGAACCATCACCGCACCGTAGTCGGCCCGAGTGATCCTGCGGATGGAATCCGCCATCAGCGCGAAGGCCTCTTTGGGGTCGTCTATGAGCCTCATCCTCGAGTATAGCGCATCGAGCGCTTTGTCGACCTCGAGCATGATGTCATAGTTCTCTGGCAAGCTAGACTGCCTCCTTCATACTCCCAGCGGGGGACTGGGTCAACAACGCTACAACACTTCAACTCACAAAGGACGCTCTCGGATAATAAGCTGTTCGCAAAGAGCGCAGCCCCTGCGCTCAGAGCAACATGAAACCTATTATCCCGTGGACCGCGATGACGGGATGATGGCGCTCAGGAACTTCGGAGACAAGAAGCCCACCATAGGCCTGGGAGTGTATGTCGACGAATCAGCAGTCGTCATCGGGGATGTCAGGCTGCACGATGGGGTGAGCGTATGGCCCGGTGCGGTGCTGAGGGCCGACGACGACCGGGTAGAGGTCAGGGATGGATCAGCAGTCATGGACATGGCGTTTGCTGAAGCGCCCAAAGGGAAGCCCGTGATCGTCGGCCGGAACTCTCTGATATCCCATTCTGCGAGGCTTCACGGCTGTTCTGTTGGCGATCGGACGCTCGTGGGCATATGCGCAATAATCCTTGACGAGGCTAGTGTTGGAGATGATTGCATCGTCGGGGCCGGAGCTCTCGTACCTCCTGGTATGGTTATTCGTCCTGGCTCGATGGTACTGGGGTCCCCAGCGAAGGTCGTGAGAGAGGTCACCGGAAACGAGAAGGCCTGGCTGACAAAGGAGTTGGAGGTTCTGGGCGCGAAGGCGAGCACATATCGGCACCAGCAGTGAAGAGCAGGTCGGCATCGTGCTCAGATGCGGCCAACAACAGCCAGTAGCGCAGCATCTTCTTTAAATACTCACATTTCGATGAATTGCCGCAAGGCCCCCCGGAGCGATACTGAACTGGCTAGATCTTTGCCGAAGAAGGTGGTATCCTTGGAAGTCTACTTCAGCAAGCCGGTCGTGGCGCGCGTGCGCAAGTGCAGGCTCGTCGTCGTCAAGAACAAACGTTCGCAAGAGAATGGCGAGACCGAAGAGATCTTGAAAACTTAGGGCCGACCCCTCGGTTTTCCGTTTTGGAGTAGACAACTTCATCGACCTACTGACATAGACAAAAACCGGTCGTCGGAGCCGTATTTATATAGGTTCTCCGAAAAAGATATACTCCCCTAGAGTCAATATACACGCGGAAGGGATAAAAATGGTTTCTGGACAGTCAAGCGGACCGCAAGGTCCCTATCCAGGATATGGACCAGTATATCAGCCAATGCACAAGCCGACCATCGAGTACGTCAAGCCGTTCGCCTCGGACTTGATCCTGGCGATAGGAGTCGTACTGGGCTTGTTCCTGCTGTGGTTGGGAACCCTGATATCAGGCTGGACCACCGGTGACGGCGACAAAATTGGAGCAACCTTCTTTGGACTGGGCATGTTCTTCGTGACGGCCGTGCTGTTCCTTGGAGCGCTGCTCAGGACGGACATGGAGAAGGCGCTGAGGGTAATTCTGGTGGTCGTCGCAGCCGCGCTGATCATAGTAGTTGGATACTGGCACATGTTTTAGGCAGACAGCCAAGATTGGCGATCTGAAACCCTTTACCTTTTCAATTCCTTTCCGAGCTTCTTCTCGACGGACGCTATCTTCGTATCCAAGGCGTTCTTCGACCCCTTGCGGTCATCCACCTTGATGCTCGTCACGACTCTCTGAGAGAGTTCCATGACCCTCATATGACACTTCCGGATGACGCCCATGACCGCATCGAAGTCGCCCTCGAGGACAGTGCCCATCGGGTTGATTCGATAGGGGAGTCCGGATGCTTCTACGATCTTCATGCACTCAGCGACATACATACTCACACTCTCGCCTTTCCCCAACGGGACCACACTGAATTCCGCCAACATATCCTCATCCGCCGCATAAAGTTGTCCATCGGCCCCGCCAGTATCCGATGCGGGGTTTTCGATGCATGCGTTCTCCCTTCTCTTGGAAAACGAACATATTTATACCTCGACTTGCTAAATGAATGTTCCGACACACAGGTTCTGCAGGTCCGTTGATACGTAGAGGGGTTGATTGTTGTGAAGAGAAGCGGGGAGGGCTTGAATATCCTCACGAAGCTGAGGAAGTCCGAGGGGGAGAGTGTCGGCACCACCTTGACCGTCGAGCACTTGACGAAGGCCATTAAGAACAGCATCGACAAGCAGGGTATGCCTGAGGAGGAGGCTAGGGCGATGGCCCAGCATGTGATGAACTTCTTCGGATACAGCGAGAGGATCATCGACAACGTACTTGAGCCAGAGGACAGGGACGCGTTCTATATGCTCGAGGACGCAGGCATACTCATGACCGAGCGCGAGGAGACGACGCTCTACGACGGAAGGGAATGGAGGATCCATTACTGGATGTTCCGGAAGGAGCGCATAAACGAGCTCATCACTGGCAAGAGCAAGGCTGAGGGCGCGCTCGGAGGCCCGAACAGCGTATACGACGAGATTCCGGACGATATCTGGACCAGGGACTGAAGACGGGACCGGAAACAGCATCAACGAGCGTTCTCTACTTTCAGATAGCCGAGCGAAAGCAATTAGGCCTGATCCGCATTCATCCGTGTTGGATGGTTTCTAACGATCTTTTCCCCTACGAGCCCAGGGTAGGCCAGGAGAGGCTCATGGGATTGGTTGCCGGGGCGTGTGAGGACCGCGCGCACCTCGTTGTCGAGAGCGGCACGGGCACTGGCAAGACCGTATGCGCCCTTACGGCTTGCGTCGGGTTCTGCAAAGCCAGAGGAAAGAAGCTCCTCTACCTTACGAGAACGAACTCCCAGCAGCGACAGGTGATGCTAGAGCTCAGGCAGATCTCAGAGAGGTCGAAGGTCTTCGGAGTCGCGCTCCAGGGCCGCAAGAACATGTGCCCGTTGACGCAGACGGATTCCGAACTAGCTGAGGGCAACCCTGAGGAGCTCTCGAAGGTCTGCAGCGAGAGAAAGGCGAGGGTCCTCAAAGGAGACGACGAGGCGTGCAGATTCTACGCCGCGACTATCTCCGAAGACCTCGCTCCCGTTTTCAGGCACGCCAGAGAGGAACTCCCGACCGCTGAGGAGTTCGTGGCATACTGCGTGGATAGGCACCTGTGCCCGTACGAAGTAAGCAAGTTGGAGGTGCCGGCAGCAGAGGTCGTCACGGCGCCGTACATCATGTTCTTCGACGGATTCATCAGGCACGCCCTGCTCGATTGGATGGCGTGCTCGCTATCGGACATCGTTGTGGTCGTCGACGAGGCTCACAACCTGCCATCATATGCCAGGGAGCTCGAGTCGGCCGCCATGTCAGCTGTGGGCCTGAAGATGGCCGAGAAGGAGATCGATGAGTTCGGCGACCCCGAGGTGTCGGAGGGGATAAGCCTCAACGACTTCGTGATGATGATGCAGGAGATCCTGGACAGCGCAGCAGCTGAGTACTTGATCGACGAGGACGGCATCATCCCCCAGTCGTTCGTAGAGGAGGAGCTGATGTTCAGGACCAAGCTCACAAGCCGGAGTCTGAAGGGGCTGCTCATGCAGGGCTCCAACTTCGGGGAGATGGTCCGCGACCAGAGGAAGCTTTCTGGGAGACTGCCCAGATCCTTCGTCCACAGGCTCTGCAACTTCCTCATCTTCTGGCAGACACTGGACGAGAGCGAATACGTCAAGCTAGTCGTGAAAGCAGATGCGAACGCAATCGAAGCATACTGTCTTGACCCCTCGCTCGCGTGCAAGCCGATCCTCGAATGCCACGCGAGCATTCACATGTCCGGCACGCTGATGCCTTTGAACGAGTACCGAGATTCGATCGGCCTCCCGAAGGATGCTCGGCTGGTCGAGATACCCTCCCCCTTTCCACCCGAGAACAAGCTCGTGCTGTACTCGGATGACGTCACGACCAAGTACGAGGACATCGAGAGGGACGAGTCGATGGTGGACATGATTGCGGCACACATATCGGCCCTTCTATCGGAGGTCCCGAGGAACGCGATCGTCTTCTACCCGTCGTACGCCCTCATGGAGCGGATAGCCCGCAAGATATCAGATGCTTCGCACGGGCGAGAGCAGTACTTCGAGAGGAGGTCAATGAGCCAGGATGACCTCATGGATGCGGTGAAGGGGTTCAAGTCCAACGCGGGGACTGCAGTACTGCACGCCGTCTCGGGCGGAAGGATCAGCGAGGGACTCGACTTCCCAGGGTCTGAGATGGAGCTCGCCGTCATCGCCGGGATTCCCTACCCCAAGCCCACGGCGAGGCAGCGTGCGCTCCAGCACTTCTGCGAGCTCAGGTTTGGCAGGGGCTGGGACAACGCCGTCAAGGCACCCACATCGAGGAAGATACAGCAGGCGGTCGGGAGGCTGATCAGGAGCGAAACCGACCGGGGCGTCGCTGTCATCCTAGACAAACGCGCGATTCACTTCAAGACAGAGGTCCCAGCAAAACGTTCAGAGGACCTGGTCGGGGATGTGCTCCGGTTCTTTGAGGAGCCCGCCCGCGCCGAACCGAAGCTCGTGGCTCCGGCCAGACAATCTCGTAGGGGCCTTCAGCTGTAGCCTTTCGGAGGGCTTTCTGACGGCATCTTCGCTACCTGTCCATTAATAAACCCCTAGGCAATATCCGGCCGAAATGACCGGCCTGGAAACCGTGCTCGCAGGTCTTTGGCTGATGCTGCCAACGCTCATTCCCAACTCGGCAGCCGTCCTGTTCGGGGGCGGCCCCCCAATCGACCTTGGCAAGTCCTGGAGGGGCAGGAGGATCCTGGGAGATGGCAAGACCTGGCGGGGATTCTTCGGTGGTTCTTTCGCGGGCATGGCTTTCGGTCTTGTGCAGATCGGCGTCACAGAAGACCTGGGCGTTACCGACACATGGGGCTTTGGAAGCATGCCTTGGTCGGTCGTCGTGGTCATCTGCCTTGCGTTCGGGGCTATGATCGGAGACAGCATTGGCTCTTTCATCAAGCGCAGGCTGGGGTTCGAGCGCGGGCACAAGGCACCTGGGCTGGATCAGTTCAATTTCGTCATAGGCGCGTTCATAGTCGTCTTGATATTCCAGCCCTTGTGGTTTGCCAAGCACTATATCGAAGGAGATGGCATCTACGCCCTGGTCGTTTTCCTGATCGTGGTCCCGATCCTTCACAGGATATCCAACATCATAGGTTATAAGTTGGGAAAGAAGGATGTGCCCTGGTAGGGAGGGAGAGGCGCGCTCAAGCAGATGCTGAAAGACATCAAGGTGGTTCAGACAGGTGACTTCGTCCTGGCATCGGGCAAGAGGAGCAACTACTTTGTGAATATCAAACGGGCGAGCACGGACCCGAGGATACTGCGGGAGATCGCAAAGCAGATGGCACCGCATGTGGGAGACTGCAAGATCGCGGGGATGGCGCTCGGTGCAGTTCCGTTGGCTGTCGCGGTCGCGCTCGAGACCGACCGGCCATTTGTGATGGTCCGGAAGGAGCCCAAGGATCACGGGACGAAGGAGCTCATCGAGGGAGACGTGGCGCCCGGGGAGAGCTTCATCGTCGTCGAGGACGTAGCGACCACGGGCGGATCGACCATGAAGGTCGTATCAGCTCTCAGGGAGAAGGGCGCGAGGGTCTCGAAGGCGCTCGTCGTTGTTGACAGGGAGGAAGGAGCCGCCCAGATGCTCTCCGAGCATGGCATCGAGCTGATCTCCCTTTTCAGGGCGAAGGACCTCGCATGAGCTGCGGGAAGATCGACCTTCGCTGCAGAATATGCCGTCTCAGCAGTGGGCGCACGCAGGTCGTTCCGGGAAAGGGCAGCTGCAGCTCGAGAATCGTCTTCGTCGGGGAGGCGCCTGGTAAGGACGAGGACGTCAGGGGGGAGCCATTTGTGGGACGTGCGGGCAAGATCCTTGACGAGGCGCTGGCGGATGCAGGGGTCGGAAGAGGCGAGGTCTATATCACGAACCTTGTTAAATGCCGTCCGCCGAAGAACCGAAGGCCCAGGAAAGATGAGATTGTTGCCTGCTCTGGATACCTCTCTTCAGAGCTCAAAGACCTGAGACCGACTGTCGTATGCGCGCTCGGCCAGACGGTGGCAAAGAGCCTGTTTGGCGAGTCGGAGAGAATGAAAGAGCTAGTCGGAAAGGCGATCCCGAAGCAGATGGGGGGGCTGAAGGTTATGGCGGTGATCGCTTACCATCCAGCTGCGTGCTTGTACAGGCGAAGTAATATCAAGGCGTTCCGGAATAGTATCCAACGGGCCGTTGTGATCGCCAAGAGACAGTGAACTGCTATGCGGACGCCGATAACGATGCCTTTGTCCGGTCCATTCTTGGCTCTTATCCTAAGCCTTGTCATGTTGGGTTCGATGTTCCTGGCACCAATGCGCATCTCGGCAGCACCCCAGGGCCCAGAGACCTGGACCATCATGTTCTACATGGCTGGGGATGCGGAGCCCGTGCTGCCTTGGGAAGACGACATCAACGAGATGGAGATAACGAACCTTTCCGACAATGTCAACATCATAGCTCTCGTTGACGGCTATGGCGATGGGAACAGTAACCTCCTCAAAATCGTCCACGATCCCAATGGCAACGACCCCCGGATCGTGTCAACAACTCTCGATGACATGGGAGCGGTCGTTCAGGGACATGAGGCGAACATGGGCTCCTCCGCAACTCTTGGCGACTTCATCAAGTACGCAGCTACGAACTATCCAGCGGACAGGTTGACGCTTGACCTCTGGGGGCATGGCGGCGCATGGCGCGGGCTCTGTCTAGATGGGACGGATGTTCTCACGCTGCCCGAGCTGAGGCAAGGACTCATGAACGCCACGGTGGCGATCGGACGGACTCTTGACATGGTTGTAGTCGATTCGTGCTACGAGGGGACCGTCGAGATCATGTCGGAGATACACCCTTTCACAAACCTCCTCTTGGCCAGCGAGAACGTCATGTCATCTTTTGGAATGCACTACGATCTCATAATCCGCGGTCTGCTAGAGAACACCTCCCAGACCCCGTTCGAATTCGGAAAGGAGATCGTTGATAGCTATATCAGAACCGCCTGGTACAGTTCCAGCTGGGCTTCGATCATGGGGATGTTCGACATGGCCAAGGTGCCGGACATGATGACAGCTCTGGACTCGTTCTCACAACAGGGCACGAGGTACGACAGCCTGTTCGACGACGCACTGTACAAAGTGGCTAATCAGACCCAGTCGTACTATGTCGATTTCAACCTCGATCTGGGAGATCTGATGAGACACATCATCGAAGCCGACGTCCCGCTTGAGCTCAAGGACTCGGCGATGGACGTATTAGGCGCGTATCAGAGCGTCGTGTTATACGTGAAGAAACTCGACATCTCCAATCCAGAGGATGGCGCTCACGTCGAAAAGGCAACTGGAGCCGCAATCTACTGCAGGTCAGGTCTGTACTACGACTGGAACTACACTGCGCTCCAGATCCGGTCGAACGCATGGTACGACTTCAGCTCGTATCTCTGCGAAGATGGCTATCCGGTTACTCCCGGTGGGCCTCCGCAGATCTCCACAGCAGACTCCTTGTCGGATATCGACGCCCTTGATGACTACGCTACCATCGACTGGTCAGGGAGCATGTACGACTATGATTCGTTCGATGTCTGGGTGTACGGAGTCGGACCCAATGGCTTGGAACTCCTAGAGGTGATTCACTCAGCGAGCCAGGTCGTCACCGTATCCGGCGTCTTCGGGGACCTTAGGCTCTCCGCTAGCGCTTCAATTGGCGTTGACGCTCTCTCCTACATCATCGCGAACATCACGCTGCATGGGCAGATCGTTGTCAGCGTTGACTTGAGAGTGAATGGGGATCTTGTCTCAGGCGGCTACGATCTGCTGTTGGTCTCGTCGAAAGGCACTGAGACCCTCGAATACGATGCCGCCGGCAACTCTACTAGCCTGTCAATCCTGGTCCCCGATTTCGCCCCGATAGGTGAGCTCGTCAGGATAGATGTCCTGAACGCTACTAGCAACCAGAAGATCGGGACCTTCTGGGCGTATCTCGAGGAGACAAACAACTCTTGGGACGTCCAAGTCAACTATGGGTCTACGTTCGCGGGCGAAAGCCCTGCGACCCCGATGTCAACAGTAGCCCTGATTGGAATGGCGGTCGGGACCGTGATCATCGCCGCGGCGTTCCTCTTGCTAGCAAGAACGAAGAGGACGCCATAGATGCCTAAAACCTCTTCTTGAACAGGTACCTTAGATTCGATGTCCCGTCCTTCCAGCTTCTCAGCTTCGCCTCCCCTATCCTGGGCTTGTAGGTAATAGGCACCTCCGCTGCCTTCAGCTTCCTGAACGCCTCGATCTTCAGCTCTTCGGACATGGACATCCCATCGCTCACCAGCTCCAGATTGGCAAGCGCATCCTTTCTGAAGACCCACATGCCGCTCTGGGAGTCCCTGATCTTGACCCTGAAGAGTATCCTCGCAGTCGTTGAGAGGACCCAGTTCCCGAACCTGTGCTTCGCCGGCATGGCGCCTTTCTCCATGCCTGCGAACCTGTTGGTCGTGATGAAGTCCAGGCTTTTCTCCTCGAGCAAGTCTGCGAGTTTGGGTATCTCAGCTGCGGGGTAGGTCATGTCAGCATCAAGGGTCGCAATGATCTCACCAGTTGCCTTATCGAACCCCGTCTTGTAGGCACGGCCGTATCCTCTTCTAGGCTCGTCGACGACGACTGCCCCGTGACCAGCTGCGATATCGCGCGTGAGATCCCTGGAATCTGTGTCGACGACAATGATCTCGTAGGCCCTCTTTCCATCAAGGGCGTTCTTGATTTCGTTGATGACAAGGCCGATGCCACGCTCCTCGTTCATGGTTGGGATTATCACAGATACCTTGGCCTTGTCCAATGGCTCACCTGCCGGGGAAGATGAGCTGCCACTTCTTTCTCTTGACTTCTGGCTCCTTTTCCCGCCCCCACTCCCTCGGAGGCCTCTCAAAGGCCTTGCACATCAGGTAGCCCAAGGCCGCAACTCCGAGCCTCGCAACAGCCCAGAAGGATTTCGAAGTCTCAAAGAGCCTTTGAGGTTTGTAACTCGACCAAAGCCGCCCGTGTTTCATAGTAAGCTGCTTTCTTCCCCAGCCGTTCCAGAATGCTTGCTTGAAGAATCCGCGGAAACTCCCCTTCGTGCGATGGTAGACGATCGCGTCCTCGTTGTAGCCCAGAGTGAAACCCTTCGAGACCGCCCTGAAGTTCAGATCTATGTCCTCGGCCGTGACGAACCGCTCGTCGAACCCCTTGACAACCTCCAAGACCTCTCTCTTCCAAACCATGTTCGCGCTCGGGTACGATATGTCAAACCCCCTGTGATAGAACTCGACCCGGTCGAGGTCTTCAAATGCGTGATATCCGATATTGATGGTCTTGCCGGCGACGATGTCGTACTGCCTCAGCGATTTCCTGAGCTCCTTCAGCCAGAAGGGATTAGCGATGCAGTCTCCTCCTATAGTGGCGATAGCGTCTCCCTTTGCCTGGGATAGCCCGAAATTCGTGCTCTCCCCCCTGGTGCCGGGGTGATTATGCAGTCTGATCTCTGGATACTTCTGAATGTAGCTACGTATGATGTCGAGGGTACAGTCCCAACTGCCCGCGTCCACGACAACGACCTCCATGGGACCCTCCTGCGTGACCAGGCTGTCGAGCAGGTCCCTGATGTGACGCTTCTCGTTGAGCAGGTTTAACACGACACTTATCATCATGCTGGTTCAGCGACCCTCTGAAATCGTTAGCACCATATTATGATTTCCGAATTGAGCATGCCATCCGGTAGCTATCTGGCAATGCCATAGCCGATCCCGAGGTATCTCGCACCCGCTTTCCGAACCTTGTCAGGGTCCAAGAACCTCCTGCCGTCAACGATCACCGGTGTCCTCATGGATGAGAACTCCTTCTTGCCGAGCCTCCGAAACTCCTCCCAGTCAGCCTGGACAATAGCGCCATCGACACCCTTCAGGCATTTGGCCGCAGATGAGGCGAATTCCAGGTCTGGGATGGCCATCGCGAAACTCTTGGCCGCCAAGGGATCGTACGCCACGACTTCCGCGCCCTTCGACCTTAATGTCTCTATCAGCGGAACCGCCCTCGTCTCCCTGATATCGTCGACGCCTCCCTTGAACGCGAGGCCGAGGACCGCAATGCGTTTTCCCCCAAGTGCGCCGATCGCGTTTTCGAGCATAGACACGGCTTCAGACGGCTGTGCCTCATTGATGGCCAGGATGGTCGAGAGCAGACGCGAGGAATAGCCTTCAGACCTCGCTTTATTCTTGAGCGCCTTGACGTCCTTCGGGAGGCAACTGCCTCCGAAACCCAGCCCGGGCCTGAGGAACAAGCGACCGATCCTCGGGTCCATCCCCACAGCTGCCAGAACGCTCTCGGAATCGATGCCGAACCGGACGCACATGTTCGCGATCTCGTTGGCGTAGGAGATCTTCGTCGCGAGGAACGCGTTCGATGCATACTTTATCATCTCTGCCGTGCGCATGTTCGTCCTGACCTTCTCGGCCCTCAAGGAACGGTACAGCTTCGCGAGAACATCACCCGAGCGCTTGTCCAGCGCGCCGATGACTATCCTGGAGGGCTGCATGCTGTCTCTGAGCGCGCTCCCCTCCTGCAGGAATTCTGGGTTCATGGCCAGTCCGAAGCCCTTGCCCGCTTTCTTGCCCGATGATCTCTCGAGGATCGGCAGAACGACTGCGTCAGTGGTCGATGGGACAACCGTGCTTTTGACGACTACTACCTTGTAGTCCTTACATCTCCTGATGGCTCGCCCAACGGTATTGGACGCGGCCTTCAATGGGCGGATGTCAATCCTGCCAGATGGGAGAGAGGGTGTCTGGACGCAAAGGAATATGGTCTCACCATCGGATGCTGCCCTGACGACATCCGTCGTCGCGCTTAGCCTTGACCTCTTCACGAGCCTCGATAGCTCCTTCTCAAGTGGCGGCTCGAAGAACGGAGACTTTCCAGAGTTCACGGCAGCAACCCTGGTCTGGTCGATATCAGCGCAGACGACTTCGTGTCCGAGCTTGCCGAACATGACCCCTGTCGCAAGGCCAACGAACCCTGCCCCGACGATGCAGATCTTCATCGGGGCGTTAACCGGCCAATCAGGTATTAACCCTTGTGATAACTCTCTGGCACAGCCAAGAAACCATTATATGGCCATCAGATGTCTTTTCCTACGATGAAGGTTGTTATCCCAGCTGCGGGCATGGGCACGAGGTTCTTGCCCGCGACCAAGGCCCAGCCTAAGGAGATGCTCCCGGTTGTAGACAAGCCGGCCATCCAATACGTCGTCGAGGAGGCCGTAGCGTCCGGCATGACGGACATCATAATAATCACGGGCAGAGGCAAGCGGGCGATCGAGGACCACTTCGACAAGTCGTACGAGCTGGAGCACAAGCTCCGCGAGTCAGGCAACCAGGAGGCGCTCGAGGAGGTCCAACGGATCGCCTCCATGGCCGATATCTTCTACATCCGCCAGAAGGAGCAGTTGGGCCTGGGGCACGCAATCCTCTGCGCGAAGAAGCACGTGGGGAACGAGCCCTTCGCGGTGATGCTCGGGGACGACATCGTAGTCAATGAGAAGCCGTGTATCGGTCAGCTAGTAGATGTCCATGAGGACTACGGTGCTTCGGTAGTCGGCGTCGAGAAGGTTCCTGCCTCCAAGATTTCGAGATACGGAGTGATCAGCGGCAAGAGGGTGAAGGATAGCATATTCAAGATCGACGACCTGATCGAGAAGCCCTCTCCCAGCGAGGCCCCATCCGACCTCGCGATCATAGGAAGGTATGTTTTCGAGCCGGAGATATTTGCTTATCTCGAACGGATCGGCCCGGGCAAGGGAGGGGAGTATCAGCTCACGGACGCCATGAGGCTCCTGTGCAGGAAGAAGGGGCTGTACGGCCTCAGGTTCTCGGGCCGGAGGTTCGACATAGGTAGCAAGGCCGATTGGATAAGGGCGACTATCGAGCTGAGCATGGACAGAGAAGACATTTCGGAGGAGCTCGGGTCGGCGCTAAAGAAAGCGCGGAGATGAGTGCCGTCCTACGCCTGAAAAAGGCAGCCAACACCATGCACAATTATGTCCATAACATATTATAGCTACCTCGGGATTCAGCCGACAAGGTTGCTCATATGAGGCTGCTCGCCAAGTACCACACAATCGAGGACGCTCAGATAGGCGAGGGTACCATCGTGAGGGACTTCGTGAATCTCTACGGTTGCAGAATAGGCAAGGACTGCAAAATAGCCGCGTACGTGGAGATCCAAAGAGGGGTTCGCGTTGGCGACAGATGCAAGATTGAGGCATTTGCGTTCATTCCTTCTGGAGTCACGATTGAGGATGAGGTCTTCATAGGCCCTCATGTGTGCTTCACGAACGACCGAGTTCCCAGGGCGGTAGGGGACTGGAAGGTCGTGCCAACACTCGTCAAGCAAGGCGCGTCGATTGGAGCGAACGCAACCATAATTTGTGGCGTCACCATAGGCGAGAAAGCCCTCGTCGGTGCGGGAGCTGTCGTGACAAAGGACGTTGCTCCTGGAGCGAAAGTCGCGGGGATTCCTGCTAGGATCATGAAAAAGCGGCAGACCAAGAAGAAGGCCGCGAAAGCTGTTCGGAGGAAGACCAGATGAAAGTCCCTTTCGCAATGCCTATCGTCAATGATAAGATGATAGAGGCTGCTGCAAACGCCCTGAGAAACGAGAGGCTTCTGCTCGGAGAAAGCGTTTTCAAGTTCGAGGAGGGCTTCGCCAAGATGTGCGGAACCGACCACGCGATCTCGCTGAACTCAGGCACCACTGCTATCCAGCTGGTGTTACTAGCGATGGGCATCAAGGGCGGAGACAAGATAGTCACTCAATCCGCGTCGTTTGTGGCGACATCCAATGCGTTTGTTCCATTCGGAGGAGTCCCTGTCTTCAGCGAGATACTCGAGAAAGAGTACACCCTGGACCCAGAGAAGTTGAAGCTCGACAAGAAGACGAAGGCAATCATCCCAGTCCACCTGTACGGCCATCCATCTAGAATGGACGAGATCAATGATACAGCGCGCAGAGCGGGCAATCTCCTCGTCGTAGAGGACGCCTGCCAGGCACACGGCGCAAGCTACAAGGGCAAGAGGGCTGGCAATCTGGCACACGCAGGATGCTTCTCATTCTACTCTACCAAGAACATGACTGTAGGTGGTGACGGCGGAATGGTCACGACCAACGACCAGAGGCTGGCGGAACTGGTCAAGAAGCTGAGGAACTGTGGTAGGAACATCAAGGACGGACGAGAGGACCACGATGTGATCGGCTATACCGCAAGGCTGAACACCGTGAACGCTGCGATAGGGCTGGAGCAGCTCAAGCTCCTTGACGGGTGGAATGAGAAGCGCAGGGCTGCGGCAAAGAAGTACCATTCACAGCTATCTGGCGTCGGAGATCTAAGGCTACCGCCTCAGCCTTCCCGCGATTTCAGCCCTGTATACCACATATATGCCGTGTTGACCAGCAGGCGAGACGAGCTGAAGAAGTTCCTGGACTCGAAGGGCGTGGGGACAGGCGTACACTACTGGAAACCCATCCACCTGCAGCCGATCTACAGGCAGATGTTTGGCTTCAAGGACGGCATGCTCCCGATAACCGAGAAGGCGTTCGTGGAGGAGCTGTCCCTGCCGATGTTCGCGGACATCACCGACGACCAGATCAAGCATGTGTGCGATTCCATCAAGGAGTTCTACGGTTCACAAGGGTAGATTGCCATGGCCAAATTCAATGTCGGAGTGATAGGCGTAGGGTACTGGGGAAAGAAGATCATTGACGAGTACACCAAGGTTGACAACGTCAGCATCCTTGGAGTCTCCGACCTGGACGAGAAGAACCTCGCTTTCTGCAGCGAGCGCTACGGCGTCAAGAGCGGGTTCAAGAGCTACAAGGACCTGTTGGCAATCAAGGAATTGCAGGCCGTCAATGTCTGCACCCCTAACCAGATGCACTATCCTGTCTGCAAGGATGCCCTCGAAGCAGGCAAGCACGTGCTGGTAGAGAAGCCGATCACGGAGACGGCCAAGGAGGGGAGAGAGCTGGTCGAGATCGCACAGAGAAAAGGACTGACGCTCTCGGTAGGCCACATTTTCAGGTTCAACAACGCGCTCACGGAGGTTCGGAGGCTGATCAAGGAGGAGAAGTTCTTTGGGAAGCTTTTCCTCATGGAGATGAACTGGACGAACCTCGAGAAGCCGTGGGCCGACAGGGATGTGCTGATGGATCTCGCCCCGCACATGTTCGACATCCAGAACTATCTGCTCGGACAGTGGCCTGAGGAGGTCAGCTGCATCGGCGGGCCGTTCCGAAGGCGAGAGGGTGAGGAGACCGCGTACGTGACCTGCAGGTTCAAGGATGGGCTCATCGCGATGGCGAACGTCAGCTGGCTCGTGCCGAAGAAGACCAGGCAGATACTGTTGGTCGGTGAGAACAGGTCGGCTCTGATAGACGCCGTTGCCCAGGAGGTCATGGTCTACGAGAGTGGGTACACCTACAAGCTCGGCGTCGAGCGGAATAACACCATCAGAGACGAGCTTGTGCATTTCGTGAAGTCAATCAGCGACCCGCTGACAGAGACCAAGAACAGTGGCACAATCGGCGTCAAGACAGTCGAGCTGATCGAGGCCGCGAAACGCTCGATGGCCGAGAAGAAGGCCATCAAGGTATAGTGAACCCTCCAGACGCCATTTTTATACTTCGAGGGGGATTCAGATAAGGATGCCATCGACTCTGATGCTTCTGTCGAACCCCTACAGGCCGGACCCGAGAGTGCTCAGGGAGTCAAGGGAGCTCATCAAATCAGGAATCAATGTCCACCTGATCGCATGGGACAGGGATGCAGGCCTGCCCGAGAAGGCGATCGAGGACGGCATACAGGTCATGAGAGTCGGACCGAGGGCGCCGTTCAGGTCTATTCTGAAGGTCGCTGCAAGACTCCCGAGATTCTGGCTCAGATCAATGCTCATTTCACGGAAACTGAAGTTCGATCTTCTGCACGCGAACGATTTTGACACCCTCCCGCTGGGCATATGCTTGTCTAGGCTTTCTGGGAAGCCTCTTCTGTACGACGCACACGACCTATACGCGAAGATGATCGAGAAGGATGTCGGAGGCCTGTCGCACCTGGTGTGGAGGGCCGAGCTCTGCATGGCGGGAAAGGCGAACGCAATTGTTACGACCAGCGAACCTTTCGCCCGGGAGCTCTCGAAGGGAAAGCGCAAGGTGCATATCGTCACCAACAGCCCAGACCCGTCGGTTCTCGAGGGATCTGACAAAGCTGCGGTCAGGAAGAAGTACGGCCTGTCCGGCTTCGTTGTGTCGTATTTGGGGTCCCTTGAACCTGGCAGATTCGTCGAGGAGCTTTGTCGGGCTTTCGGGCCCGGAGATGGCGTCACCGTGGCGATCGGCGGGAACGGAACCCTCAGGGGGATCCCGATGAAGGCGGCCGAGGACAACAAGGCAGTCAGATTCCTGGGCACTATCCCGACAGATGAGGCGCTGAGGGTGACCTGGGCCTCCGATCTGGTGGTCTGCATGCTGGACTCATCGAACCCGAACTACAGATCGAGCATCCCAGTGAAGATCCTGGATGCCATGGCCTCGAGCCGGCCAGTGGTCACCACCAAGGGTCTGGACATGGCCGAGAAGGTGGAGAGAGCCGGGTGCGGCTTTGTCATCTCCTATGACCCCGAGGAATTCAAGAAGACGGTCATGAAGGCCAAGGATAGCCCTGCGTTGATTGACGAAATGGGCAGGAGGGGTCGAGTCTACTACGACCGGGAGCTCTCGTGGGCAAAGAGCCGGGATGAGCTTCTGGCGGTATATGGGGCCCTTTTGGGGCCCCATCGTACCTGATTCTGAAAACAAGTATTATATACTCTGTAGGCCATTTTATTGTCCGTCCGACGCGTGTCGGACTTCATGGGATGGGATGCAGGAAACAGTGGATGGGACGCTCCACGTTCAGGGCACGTTTTCGCATCCCGAACGGAGACGGTTTCGATGTACCTAAGGGAGATAGAGCTAGAGAACTTCAAGTCATTCGCAAGGAAGACCAAGATCCCATTGCTCGAGGGATACACCGCGATCACCGGTCCTAACGGAGCGGGCAAGTCGAACATCTCCGATGCGATCCTTTTCGTCCTCGGACCGAGGAGCTCGAGGGTCATCAGGGCAGGGAAGCTCACAGACCTCATATTCAATGGCGGCAAGGAGAGAAGACCGGCCAGCGAGTGCAAGGTCAGCCTCGTGTTCGACAACTCCGACAGGCTGATTCCCATCGAATCGAACACCGTGAAGCTGACCAGGCTGGTCAGGGTCTCTGACAACGCTGAGGGGTACTACTCCTACTTCTACGTCAACGACAAGAGATCCTCCCTGGGCGAGTTCGACAACCTCCTTGCAAACGCCAGGATCAGCGCGGACGGGTACAACTTCGTCCAGCAGGGCGACATCACCAGGATAGTCGAGATGAGCAACCTCGAGAGGAGGAGGATCCTGGACGACATATCAGGCATCACCAGGTTCGACGAAGACATCCAAAGCGCCGATAAAGAGCGCTTTTCCGCGGAGGAGAACATCCAGCGCATGGACATCATACTCGACGAAATCAAGAAGCAGATGAAGCAGCTGGAGAACGACCGCGAAGGGGCACTCAAGTACAAAGACCTGCACGAGAGGCTGAGTTTCGCGAAGGCTGCTCTGGCCTGCAAGCACAAGCAGTCGGTCGAGAGGGAGATCGCCTCGATTCAGGAGCAAATCGCCAGCTATACCGCCGAGAAGACCAAGGCGGAGGCAAAGAGAAAGGAACTTGCTGAACTGCAATCAAAAGTCAATGACGAACTCATCGCCGTGGAGAACGAGATCGCTGAGAGGGGCGGGGAGGAGGCCAAACAGATCAAGGAGAAGATTGACGGCCTTAGGATCGAGATAGCCAGAGCGAAAGACGCGATAACCAATGCAGATGAGATGGGGAAATCACTCAAAGAAGTCAGGCTCGCCCAGAAAGAGGATTTGAGCGCCGTTGACAAGGACCTGAAGGCTCTGGAGGAGAAGCTGGCGCCCATCAAGGAACAGCATGCGGACAAGTCGGAGGAGCTTGAGAAGAATCGGGACAGTCTGAAGTCCCACCAGGATGAAGTCTCAAGATCTGACTCGGAGCTGAACTCGCTCCAGAAGGAAGCCCTTGAACTCGGCGTCGAGGTGACAACGAAGGAGGAGAAGCTGCACGCCATCAACCTCGAGCAAGACAGGCTCAACGAGAGGGTCTCGAGGCTCAAGATAGATATCGCCAACCTTGAGGAGACCAAGAAAACTTACGAGTTCGAGCTCAAGGACGCAGACTGGTCTATCAAGGAGCTGAAGAACGAGACGAAGAGCTCCAGTCAGAGCGTCAAGAAGGTCCAGGATGATTACTACTCCGCGAGGAACAAGGAGAAGAAGCTCATTGACCAGTCGCAGCAGCTGGAGAACGCTGTCAAGAGCCTCACGAGGGAGTACAACCAATTGAAGGCTGAGGCCGAGGCGGCAGACCTTGTCAAGAGGGGCTATAACTCGGCGACCACAAGCCTTCTCGAGGCGCGGGACAAGGGCTCTCTGAAAGGCATCCACGGAACGATTGCGGAGCTCGCGGACGTAGACGACGAGTACGAGACAGCGCTCAATGTCGCCGCTGGCGCGAGGATGCAATCAATCGTCGTGGATTCGGATCAGGTGGCCGCGAGCTGCATCGATTACTTGAAGAAGAACAAGCTGGGCAGGGCGACCTTCCTTCCGCTGAACAAGATGATCGATGGCAGGCCGAGGGGCAAGGCGATACTCGTAGCGAAGGAGTCGCTGGGGTTCGCAATAGACCTCGTCAAGTTCGATGAGAAGTACAGAGCCGCGTTCTGGTTTGTGTTCGGGGATACGGTTGTTGTCAAGAACCTGGACGAGGCCAGAAAGCACATGGGCGGCGTCAGGATAGCAACCGTCGAGGGGGAGCTGGCTGAGGCCAGTGGCGCGATGGTCGGCGGAACCCTGGACAAGAACCTGATGAAGTTCGGCGCGCCATCGGAGAGCAGGATCGAGAAGAAGGCAGCAGAGTTGCGGGCCGCCATCGAGCAGTCCGACAAGGTCCAGGCAGAGCTTGCCCAACTGAAGCAAGTGCTGGCAGATCTTGAGGGAAGTATCAGGGACACGAACGCGAAGGACACCGGGGAAAGCGTCAAGATCAGCTCGCTAGAGACGAAGAGGAAGGAGTTCAATCAGAAACTGAAGTCCATGGAAGACGAGCTGGAAACGAAGAACAAGGAGCTCGCCGAGACTCTGGACATCCTAGAGAAGGTCAAGAATGACGCGCAGAGATTCTCAGATGACATCGGCAGGACCCGCAAGAAGAAGGAGGCCAGGGATAAGAAGCTCCTGGAGGCCACCCCCCACGAGCTGTCACAGCAGCTGAAGAAATTGGAAACGGAAATCCTCGAGCTATCTAACGAGGTAGCGAACCTTAACTCTGAGATCCAGACGCTGACAAAACAGATAGAGCTCGTATTGGCAAGGAAGACAGACCTGGAGTCCGGAGTAGGGAACACTGAGGACAAGATCGTGGAGCAGAAGGCCAAGGGCGAGGAGAACGCAGAGAAGCAGGAGAAGTACGAGACTGAGCTCAAGGCACTGCTCAACATGGAGCGGTCCATGGGAGACAAGCTCAACTCGCTTCGGAACAAGCGCGACGCGCTCTACAACAAGAAGACAGATACCGAGGCTAACATCGAGAAAGCGGTCACAAAGGTGCAGACGAGCGCCGATTTCGTTCTAAGTCTACAGACGAAGACAGTGGACGCGGAGAACAGGCTCAAGGAGGCAGAGGCAGAGCGCGGCCAGTTCTCATTCGTGAAGCTGCCGAAGGAACTGCCTACGACTGAGGATCTGAAAGTCACAGCCGCTGAATGCGAGAAGACCATATCCACCCTCGGCGCGGTCAACCTGAAGGCGATAGACGACTTCGAGGACCGGAAGAAGAGGTTCGAGGGCCTGAAAGGGGAGATCTCGCAGCTTGAGAAGCAGAAGTCCAACCTGCTGAAGCTGGTGGCCGAGCTTAACGAGAAGAAGAAGCTCGGGTTCGGAAAGATATTCGTGGGCATCAACGAGAATTTCAAGAAGATCTTCGCGGAGCTCTCAGGAGGAGGAGAGGCGGAGCTGCTCCTGGAGAATGAAGAAGACCCGCTCGCAGGCGGGCTGATCATCAAGGCGCGGCCGCCCAACAAGAAGACGATCAGGATGGAGGCCCTATCTGGAGGAGAGAAGAGCTTGACAGCGCTCTCATTCATATTCGCAATCCAGGCGCACGAGCCATCGCCGTTCTACCTCCTGGACGAGGTCGATATGTTCCTCGACGGGATCAATGCGGAGAACGTGTCGAAGGCCGTCAGAAGGAGCTCAAGGAACGCCCAATTCATTCAGATCTCGCTCAGGAAAGTCACGCTCAAGGAGGCGGACCACATAATCGGAGTCACGATGCCCAGAGAGGCGGTCTCTGAGATCGTGATGAAGCCGAACATTGGCGAGGGGACAGAGCTGCCAGCAACGGAGGAGCAGGTCCCTCAATCGCCTGAGGAGGCGAGCTAGGCATGATGGCATCGGAGACAGAATGCGGACAGATAATGAACCATCTGATGTTCCAGAAGGCGCTCATCGACGACGAGCAGAGGGAGGACAGGATTGAAAGCTACGTCAAGATTGTGAACGACATACAGAAGGGCACGCTTGTGCCGTCTGATGATCCGTTCGAGAGGAGCGTCTCGATGGTCTTCGAGCTCGTAGTCCAGCAGCGGTTCGATCCATGGGACATCAACCTTGTCGAGTTCTCCAAGATGTACCTGAACAGGGTCAAGAAGGCCACAGAGATCAACCTCATCATCGCGGGCAAGATCGTGTACATGGCCTGGGAGATCCTTAGGATGCAGTCCGATCTCGCGCTCAAGCGGGCGGATAGGCCGGAGACTGTGGAGATGATGTTCGACGGGTGGAACCCTGAGGGGTTCGACATGTTCGTCGACCCGTTCGAGCTCGGAAACGGCGAGGCGATGCTACACTCGGACGAGCCTCCCATTGACGAGAAGATCCGGAGGAAGTCCGACCGGCCAGTGACCCTCATAGATCTCCTGGACGCGTTCGAGGAGGCCAAGAGGGAGAGCGATATCCGGCAAGAACTCGCCAGGTTCATGCAGAAGTACCGTAGGCCGGAGTTCGACGACAAGGCTCACAAGGAGAACCTGGAAGAGGACATCGCGATGGTCTGGGAGAGGATACAGAAGTGCGGAAGCGGGGCCATTCCACTCTCCGACCTGTACACTTCCGGCAAGGAGGACAGGATCACCGTGTTCATATCAGTGCTCTTCCTCACGAGCATGGGCAAGCTGACCATCTGGCAGGAGAAGCTCCCATACGGTGAGATATTCGCAGAAGTCAAGGTGCCGTGGGACATCGCGCAGCTCGAGGACGCGACCGCGGTCCAGAACGTCGAGATAGAGAACCTACCGGTGGTCAAGTGAAGAGCGAGAGAGTCATCGAGGCGGAGCTGTTCTCGGCGAACAAGCCAGTAACCGTCACAGACCTTTCCATGACTTCGGGGCTCGACACGAGGACAGTCAGGACGGCACTGAAGAAGCTGACAGAAGAATACAACGACTCCGATAGAGCGATAGAGATCGCCAAGATGGGGCCCAGGTACGCGTTGCAGGTGAAGAAGGAGTACACTGGCTTCGCCTCTAAGCTGGCCGAGCTGAAGGTGCCCAAGGACTTGTTGAAGACGGCTTCGCTCATTGCATACTACCAGCCCGTGCTGCAGAGCAAGCTCTTCGACCTCATAGGGAACAAGGTCTACGCTCACGTGAAGGAGCTAGAGGACCTCGGCCTGGTCAAGGCTCGGCCGAAGAAGAACAGCGTTCAGATCACTACGACGAAGAAGTTCATCGAGACCTTCGGGATCGACGCGAGGTCCAGGGACGAGGTCAAGGCGTGGTTCGAGGATCAGCTCACAAAGAAGTTGGGGAAGTAGACCCGAGGGGCTGCGAGGACAGCACCTGGCTAGACTCTCGCTACACGCAAAGGTTTAAGACTCATGGCACTATTGACGAGTTTGTGATTTAGATGGTGATGCCTCTAAGTTTGCTTGAGAAGTCGATGAACAGGAAGGTGCTGCTGCTGCTGAAGGACAGCAGGCTTCTCGAAGGCACACTCGTAGGGTTCGACGACTACCTCAACATGGTCCTGGAGGATACGGAGGAGACGAACGCAGACCAGGTCAAGAGGCTCGGGACTGTCATACTCCGCGGGAACAATGTTGTGAGCATCTCGCCGAAGTAGATGGGATCTGGTTCTGGCAGTGATTAGGGACCATCCAGCGGGAGCGCCATCTCTTTTATAGAGAGAAGCTGTTTCTCGCCTGAAATGAAGGCAGTGTTGCTGGTCGGGGGCATGGGCACACGCCTGAGGCCTCTAACCTACAGGATACCAAAACCGCTCGTTCCCGTCATGGGGAAACCTCTCATAATGCACGTCATTGACAAGATGCCCGATGAGGTTGACGAGGTCATCGTCCCGGTCAGCTACAAGAAGGACATGATCGAGGAGTACCTGCTGAAGAACAAGCCGAATAAGAAGACAACGCTCGTTGATGAGCCGAAACCCCTGGGCACAGGAGGGGCTGTCAAGAACGTAATGGACCTCATCGACGGGACTTTTCTGGTAATCAACGGCGACAGCCTCTGGTCCCTAGACCTGAACGAGTTCGTGAGGTTTCATAAGAGGAAGCGGGGCATAGCCACAATCTCCCTGTGGGAGGTCGAAGACCCCGAGCATTACGGAATAGCTCAACTGGACGAAGATCAGAGGATAGTGAGATTCCAGGAGAAGCCAGGGCGTAATGAGGCCTTCTCGAAATTGATCAATGCTGGTGCGTATGCCCTTGAAGCCGAGGTCCTGGCCCATATCGGGGAAGGATTCGTGTCGATGGAGCGGGAGGTTTTTCCCAAGATCCTTGACAAGGGCATGTACGGACTCAAGTTCGACGGGTATTGGATCGACTGCGGAAGAAGAGAGAACATACTCGAGGCCTTCTGGACGTTGATGCAGGAAGGATCCGAGGATCTGTCCAAAGGCTGCGTGTGCGAGGGGGCGGAAATGCGCAAGCCAGTTGTGGTCCGATCAGACGCGGTCGTGGCCGGAGCCACGATTGGCCCGCGCGCCTACATATCCGAGAGGGCGGTTGTCGGCCTGAGATCTCGGGTGGAACGTTCTGTCGTATACGAGGACGCCCGCATAGGCACGAGATGCACGATATTGGACTCCATAATTGACGCTGGAGTGACTGTGCCAGATGGGCAGAAGATCGAGTCCAGGATCGTCAGCACTGCTCAGCCGCCGCCCGAATGATCTGCGGCCGTGCTTCTACATTATCAGGTGGAGTGCCAGGAACGCCACTCCAGCGACCGACGCGGCTGCAGGTATGGTCAGGATCCAAGCGATGACAATCCGTCTGCCGACGCCCCATCTCACCGCAGAGAGCCTCCTCGTCGCTCCGACTCCCATGATCGCCCCCGAGATGGTATGGGTCGTGCTTACGGGAATCCCAAAGTGCGCGGTGCCAAAGAGCATGATAGCCGCGCCGGTCTCTGCGCAGAATCCTTTGTAGGGATCGAGCTTGGTGATCCTCGATGCCATCGTTCTCACGATTCTCCAGCCTCCGAAGAATGTCCCCAAAGATATCGCGATCTGACAAGCAATCATCACCCACAGCGGAACAGAGAACGTTCCTGAGGCAGAGGACCCCGCATCGATTATCAGAACTAGCGTGATTATGCCCATGCCTTTTTGAGCGTCATTTGTTCCGTGTGTGAAAGAATAGAAGGCAGAGGAGAACAACTGAAGCGACCTGAAATGCCTGTTGACCGCGGTCCTTGAATACTTCCGCGCGATTTTCATCACCAGGATTGTCAGGACGAACGCGGCAGCAAGCCCGGCAAGTGGCGAAATGACGATGAAGGAGACTGTCTTCAGGGTCCCGTTCCAAACTATCGCATGAAGGCCTGCCGCCGCAACCCCCGCTCCGATAAGCCCGCCAACCAGCGCATGGCTGCTCGAGGTTGGGATGCCGAACCACCACGTTATCAGGTCCCAGACTATCGCGCCCACGATCGCACAAAACACGAGGATCACCCCCTGCTCGAGGACGACCCCAGTATCGATGATTCCCTTTCCAATCGTCTTGGCGACGGCTTGCCCAACGACAATCCCTACGAAATTGAAAAACGCAGCCATCGCGACCGCTTGAACGGGAGTAAGGACCTTGGTCGCGACTATTGTTGCAATCGAATTCGCAGAATCATGGAACCCGTTCACGAAGTCAAAGCCGAGGGTCATGAAGATTGTCGCCGCAGCGATTGCAGACACGCTGAAAAGGTCCATCTTCAGCCCTCTACGAGTTCTTCATGAAGACGTCCTTGATAACATCGGCTGCGTCCTCGCACTTGTCTGTGGCCTCTTCCAGGTACTCGTATATCTCCTTCAGCTTGATGATATCGATCACTTCGTGCTTCTTGAACAGCTCAGCAACCGCATTGTGAGTGATGTCGTCGCCCACATTCTCCAGCCTGTTTATCTCAATGCAGTGCTCGAGAATCTCATTCTTCTTCTTGAAGTTCCTGAGGTCTTTGACCGCGTGATTGACCTCCTTCGTAGAAGCCAGTATCGTCTCTGTCAATCTGATCATATTGGGCGGGATGGATTTGATTTCATAGGACCATATCCTATGTGACGCGGCCTCGATGTAGTCGAGTATGTCGTCAAGTCTCGATGTCAGCTTTGAGAGATCGTCCTGATCTATCGGGGTAACGAAGGTCTTGTTCAGGGCTTCGGCCATCGTATGGACCAACTCGTCGCCTTTGTGCTCGATCTCCTTTGTCCTGTCGCGCTTCTCGGCGACGCTGGTGAAGTTGGAGACCATGTCCATAAGCGACTCCGCGCCCTCGAGGACCACATCTGCCTGCTGCTCTAGAAGATCAAAGAAGTGCTTCTCCTGAGGGATAATCCATTCCTTGAAACCCATGAGTCGAGTGCCCCCTGACACGCAAACACATAGTCGGGTATTAACCCTTGTGGAATCACAATGCATCGTTGCGCCTTCAATACAGTGTCCATCGGAAGCGATGGCGAGATCACCAATCGTCATTCGTTACTTTGTAGGAAGCTTTTATTTGGAACTCGGACATCTACGGTCGATGGCGAAAGAACCGACTGGAGCGCTTCCACCGAGGCTCTTCGGGACGAACGGCGTCAGAGGGATAGTCAACACGAGGCAAATGGACAGCCAGTTTGCACTCAGACTGGGCATGGCGATCGGGACTTTCATGAAAGGCCCCGTGATGCTCGGCACGGACACGCGAACATCGAGCGACATGTTGAGGTTAGCCTGCGCTGCAGGGATAATGGCAGCAGGCTTTCAGGTGCTTGATTGCGGCATCACGCCTACCCCGGCCCTGCAGTACGCCGTTCGTATGAGAAGATCGGCTGGAGGGGTCGTGATCACAGCTTCCCACAATCCCCCGGAGTTCAACGGAATCAAGTGCATAGACCCCGACGGCACGGAGATGAGCAGAGAGAACGAGGAAGCAATCGAGAAGATCTACCACGAAGGGAGCCACGCGCGGGCTGATTGGACGCGCGTAGGATCAATTGAACCCTATCTGACTGCGAACGAGGATTATGTGAAGGGAGTCGTTTCCCGAGTCGATTCGACTGCTATAAAGGCGGCCAACCTGAGAGTGGCCCTGGACTGCAGCAACGGGGCAGGCGCACTCGTGACCCCGAAGTTGCTCGAAAAGCTCGGAGTCAGATACGTAACCTTGAACGCGGATCCTGACGGCACTTTCCCAGGGCACTTCAGTGAGCCAACCCCGGAGAACTCCGCCCAGCTCATCAAGCTTGTGAGCAAGGGCGGGTTCGATTTCGGCGTGATCCAGGACGGGGATGCTGACAGGGCGATATTCGTGGACGATAGAGGCAGGTACATGTACGGCGATCGCAGCCTCGCGCTTGTGGCACACCATATCTGCCAAGAAAGGAAGGGCGGCCTGGTAGTCACGACGGTCGGGTCTTCGATGTGCATCGAGGACGCAGTGAGGATGGCTGGTGGAAGCGTCATCTACACGAGAGTTGGCTCGCCAGTGGTTGCCAGGGTTATGAAGGAGCGGAATGCTGTCTTCGGCGGAGAGGAGAATGGCGGGCTGATCTTCCCAGAATTCCAGTATTGCAGGGACGGAGGAATGTCGGTCGCGAAGGTCCTCGAGATAGTCGCGAAGAGAGGCAAGATGTCAGACCTCCTGGACGGCATTCCCGCCTATTCCCAATGCAAGACGAAGACCTCATGTCCAGACAAGTTGAAGGAGCATGTGATGGACAAGCTAGCCTCGGAGGTCACAGGGGACAGAGTCGACAGGACTGACGGCGTGAAGATATTCACAGCGAAAGGATGGGTCTTGGTGAGACCATCAGGTACAGAACCCATATTCAGGATCTTCTCCGAGGCCCGAACTCCTCAAGAGGCGGAAGAGCTCGCCGAGGCATTCAAATCCAGAGTAGAGAAGCTCGTGAAAGCCAAAAGGTGAGCTGGGGTCACTTGTTCTTCTGCGATGCCTTCCATTTCACAGCGATTACTTCTCGGATCATCCTCGCAGCGAGGGCCGAGGTGTTCCCGTTGTCATACGGCGGGCAGACTTCCACTACGTCGAACCCCACCAGCCGGTCGCCCAGTTCGTCAATCACATGCTTCACCTCGAGCGGGGTCAGTCCGAAAGGCTCCGGCGTTCCCGTTCCTGGGGCGTAGGCCGGGTCTATGCCGTCTATGTCTAGGGACAAGTAGACAGGCCTCCGCTTGAGCTTCGAGAGCATCTCCCTGAAGACCTTCTCGCAGCCCTCCTCGTGTATCCTGAAGGCGTCTGCGTACAAGGCCTTCTTGTAGTCCTCCTCGCCCGAAATCGAGCGCACGCCGAAGGCGAAGACATTCCCCTTTCCGACAACGTCCTCGATCCGCTTGTGCGCACACGCGTGGCTGTTCTTGAGGCCCTGGTACTGATCGCGGTAGTCCAGGTGCGCGTCTATTGTGATCACGGAGATATCTCTGCCGAATGCCTTCACCACCGGCGGGGAGATCGAGTGCTCTCCGCCAATCGTTATGGGGAACTTCCCAGCCGAGACGATCTTGCGCTCGTCCTCTTCGATCGACTTGACCATCTCGTCCACGGACCCCTCATCGAAGAGGTCGCCGTAGTCATGCAGATTAATGTCATCGAAGGTGACGTTGTGCTCGAAAAGCTCCTTCTCGAATATGGCCGAGGTTTCTCTTATCACAGTAGGAGCAAAGCGAGCGCCGCTTCGAAAGGTCGTGGTCCTGTCGAAGGGAACACCCAGAACGACAAACTGGGCGTCCTCGAATGTGGACAAGGCATCCGCGAACCTAAGCATGCCCCTCGTGGGCATCGTCACACCCTTGTGATCTTCTTCTTCTCCATGGCAATCAAGTACTGTATGTCCTCGCCAGGCTTTAGAGAGTCCTTCATATCGTCAGGGATCGGGAGCTGAAACATCTCATATGTTTCGAGGTCCATTAGTTGCACTTCAGCCCCCAGCAGGTTCACGATCTGGGCGGTCCTCTTGTCAATCAGCGGAACGAGGACCTTGTGCTTGACAGGGTAGACGACAGATCGCTTGCTGTTGTCGAATATGCCCATGGCCTCGATCCTCGCCTTAGCCTCTCCGTGTTTCCCGGGCTTGGAGGTCGAAATGCTCACAATCTTGCATGGCTCATCGTCAATGACGATGTACCGTCCCTCTTTCAGGGTTCTGACTTCAGCCTGTTCCGTCGCCATGGGTACCACCTAGACTGACCGTAAATCGTGGACATCTAAAATACTTATCCGTCTAGCGCCCCCGTTGTCTCCCCTTGCCAGAGGCTCTCTTGGCGGGGTCAGCATGCTGTTTCCTTATCTCCGCGATCCTCTTGTCCAGCTGTTCCTTGAGAATGCCTGAGATGTCGTTGCGGGAGTACGCATCTGCTCTGGCGGCCAGACAGAGCTTGGCAGCCAAGGCCCTGGCAATCGCTCCACGCTGCCAGGGCGGAGCATTGCGCACGAGGGGATGTGTGAAAAGGATGCCATGCTTCGGCGGCCTGCTGCCTTTTCTGAGGTGCCTGAACATGGCCTTCTCCGCTCCGAGTAGTTGGATCGTGCTCGATGGCATACCAGCCAAGCGCTTCAGGTTTCCCGCCTGCATGATGAGCCTAGCTCCCACGACCGGGCCTGCGAGCGTGGACACATTCGGGGCCACATCCTTCATTCTCTTATCGACATACTTCTCGATCTTGCCTCTAACTGAGAGGGATTCCTTTAGCACAGAAGCGAGAAGCCTAACAGAGTCCAAATCCTCAGGTTCGATCTCGGAGCCAATTGACTCCAACCTCAGATTCAGCGCGGAAAGGACCTCAGCCCGAGAGCCGTAGTCTGCAATAGCTTTGGCGTAAGATTCTGGCCCTGTGACGACTTCAAGCTCCGGAAAGTGAAACCCGTACCACTCATGCAACCTCTCGGACAGGATGTTTGTCGTGAACACGAGGTCATCGTATGCTCGGACTGCCTGGCCCAAGTGCACGTCAGGGCCGACGCTCGACTTGACCGCATGCTTCGCAAGGGCAATCGTTGCCTCCCTGAACATGTCGAGAGAGAATCCGTAATCCTCAGGCCGGATGAATGAGGAGTCGAACCTCACGACCTTGCCAAGCTCACGCAACCTCCTATCCGCCACCTTGTCTGCAGAGGGTGCCAAAACCCGCTCCTCGTCGAGTAGCTCCCCCTTGCTGACCTTCTCTAACCTGGTGGCTATCTGATCGGGGCTCTTCGGGAACAAGGAACTCTTCTTGACTGCGCCCTCTTCACATATGAAGGTGCCGAACCACTTCGTTACGAGGATCATTCGAGCCCATATCCTGAACTCGGCTAAAAAGCCTATTGCGGTGTCAGGCGTGCGACCTGAGCCTCGAGAACTCTCCGGGCTTGACTATTCCCTTTTCTGTGATGTACCCGGTGACATACCTCTTGGGAGTGACATCAAAAGCCGGGTTTAGCGCGGAGCAGCCGGCAGGGGCGACCCTAACATCGTCTATGCAGAGCACCTCGTCCTCATCCCTCTCTTCAATGACTATCTCATCACCTGATTTCATGGTCATGTCGAATGTGCTCACGGGGGCGGCCACATAGAACGGAACACCATTCTCCTTGGCCAGAACAGCTTTTCCATAGGTCCCTATCTTGTTCGCGAAATCGCCATTCCGCACAATCCTATCGGCTCCCACGATAACCAGGTCCACATCACTCTTCATGTAATGCCCCGCCGCGTTATCGGCGATGATAGCATGGTCGATGCCTTCGTTCTTCAACTCCCAAGCGGTCAGTTTCGCCCCCTGCAACCTCGGTCGAGTCTCATCGACATACACAAAGATCCTCTTGCCGGACCTGTGCGCCACTCTCATCGGAGCGAGTGCTGTCCCGAAATCCACAGTAGCGAGAGCGCCTGCATTGCAGTGAGTGAGTATTCTGTCGCCATCCCTTATCAACCTCGCTCCGTTCTGTCCTATGGCCCTGCACATGGCGACGATCGAGTCCGCATAGAGGTTCGCCTCCCTCAACAGGTTCTTCCCCTTCTTCGAAACCATGAGGTCCACCGCATAGAAGAGGTCGTGAGCGGTAGGCCTTGTTGCTTTGATCATCTTGGCAGCCTTGGAGAGGTCGTCATGTTGTGCCCATGCGAGAGCGATTCCATATGCAGCGGCTGCGCCAATCGATGGAGCGCCTCTTATCGTCATATTCGAAATCGCTTCCGCCATTTCCCTGGATGTTCTGATCGTGACAATCTTGAATCGGCCTGGAAGCAGTTGCTGATCGATGGCCTTGACAGCCTTGTTTTCCAGCCAAAGCGCGCGAATATCCCTGACACCTTTTGGGGTCTTGACGAGCATTGCCTTCGAGCTGGAGAATCAAGTTACCTGCATAAAAGAATGGGGTGGACTCAGCTCCAAAAGAATATTAAACTAAGGGGGTATTCATCGGCCTGCTCAGCAAGGGCCTATGGTCTAGCGGTTATGACGGCGCTCTCACACAGCGCAGATCACCGGTTCAAATCCGGTTGGGCCCACCTCATCTCGCAGCCAGACAATTATCCACTGATTTCAATTCAAACGGATTTCCCCGTGATAGCTGGCTCGTGTACAAAGACGCCGTTGTATGCGTCATTGACACGGGCGTATGCAAGGTCAGCTCTGGCGCGGCAATAGTACCGCTCCGTTGTCACTACCGATGCGTGCCTCATGCTCCGAGATACCTGCTCGATGGATACGCCGCTGTCGATTGCAAGCTGCCCTCCCGTGGCCCTGAAGTCCTTCCACTTGAAGGATATGCCCGTCTTGGCGATTACGGCCTTCCCCATAGCAAGTTTGATTTCAGGCCTCACTATTATCCCCCTGCCGCCGAAGGAGACAATGATGGTATTGAATGCAGTGGAAGTCTTGAAAGCAAGAAGGAACCTGAAGGGCATTGCTGTCCGCACCCCGCTGACTCACTCAAAAGCACTCAGTGACCTTGCGGGGGCAGAGGTATATCTGAAATGGGAGAACCTTCAGAGGACGGGCGCCTACAAGTTCCGCGGAGTCTACAACATGATGTGTTCGCTGACAAGAGAAGAGCGAACTCTGG
>Ga0315281_10000074_pt1 | contig 111445 bp, 107 predicted proteins | sample YL17G07_0_MG_FD_204540 | JGI IMG/M metagenome (GOLD analysis project Ga0315281, IMG submission 204540) | Sediment microbial communities from Yellowstone Lake, YNP, Wyoming, USA - YL17G07_0 | ecosystem: Environmental > Aquatic > Freshwater > Lake > Sediment | place: USA: Wyoming | collected...
GCATTATTCGCGCGGGCGCGCGCTAAATCAACCATCGCCACACGACTCGGGTCCATTTCTTTCAGCTTCAACCTGGCTTCGTCGACTTTGAAGGTTGCTTCATCTACAATCACGACCAACGCTGTCATAGTCTTTGTGAGCAGTTGCGCATCGTTCACTTTCAACTTCATCATATTTTCACCCGTTAGAAAAAGAAGGGTTAATTGAAGGGCTCGCGTTTCCTTTCCTCTGATGGCAGTCTTCGCATAGCCAATATGATAGAGAAAGCACTCTCATAGGAGAGTATTCCGTCTACGGTCTTTTTCTTTGGCTTCACTTGATGCGCCCTTTGCATAATGGCACTTAAGAGAAAAAATGGACTAGGTTGTCGGTACCAAAAGCTCTTTTAGTCCCAGAACCCACTCGAGAGCGTCTTTCTGCGCATAGAATTCGTATGCAAGGCAACCGTAGAATCGCGGATTTGTCTTCAGGATCTCCTCAAACTCTTTCAGCTTGTCTTTTATTTCTTGCTCAGATCTCATGATTGCTCACCCTTCGGATAAAGACTACTAACCGTGAATTTTGCCCTCCCCTAACGGATCATCGGGTCTTAAGCAAGGAATGATATAATATTAGGGTTGTAAGAAGACAGCCGCATTTATGTCTTTAGTCAAGCGTGAGCACTTCCCCTTTCTTGATTTTCACGAGCAGCAAACGATCTTCTTTCCAATTACATTTGGGGCAATAGATCGGCTTCGGAATATTGTTTTCATCCAGCTCATACGAACCATCTGATTCTTTACACCAGTCTTTGCAGAAGTTTTTGTCGACTTTCTGTTTTTGATGATGGTCTTCCCAGTGCGGATGCTCATGCTTTGTGCCGCAGTTCGGGCAAGTCCATTTCCCATCTGGATGAATCTCTTTGTTTCTTTTTGTTTTTCAGTTGGCCCCTTTTCTAGTTCAGAATTCTTCGACTTGTCCTCGGCCGTCATTCTGTCACTTTGTACGCGCGCGCTACTCCACTACGATGAGGAATGCACAAACGAAAGGCGATCCGCGATTAACGTATGACGTTTTATTCGTAGAATATGAGGTTTTGTTCCTCCAACCTTTCGTGAAGCTTATTCACTGCGTCATAAACATCCTGTTCTTTCTTCGCCCCTGTGCAAACAAGATTCCCGCTAGCGAATATCAGTATGACCACCTTAGGCTCATCCATCCTGTAGATCAACCCTGGAAACTGCTCCGGCTCATACATCGTTTTTCCAAGCGCGTCCACTACCAGTTCCAAGTCTACCCTTCCGCCCAAGCTTGCAGAAGCAACCATGTTCACAACCTTCAAGTCCGGCTTACCGATGATGATTATTCCGCCCTTTTTCAACTCTTTAACAACTGTCATAACAGCCCTGCGCGCTTCCTGCTCTGATTTGGCGCCTGTACAGACCATTTTACCAGAATTGAAAATCAGCGTGGCTGTCTTCGGTATCTTGAGCCTAAATACTAATCCTGGAAACTGTTCTGGGTGGTACTCGACTCCTGGAAAACTCTTGACAACAGCGTTCAAATCGACCTTCTGGTTCAAGGTGGCAGTGGCAACAACGTTTTGAATGTGTATTATGTCTTTAGTCTTCGGCATTAAACACCGCTTCTTATAGTGTGGCAGATGCTTATATGCCCTTTAAAAAGTCTTATGTTGTCAGTGTATAGAAGCTTCCCGCACCTTCCCTATTTTTCTCTGATACATAAAATTGGCTGGAAGGAGATTTCTTAAAAGGATAAGCAAGCTTTAACAGCGATTTTCATTCTATAATAGCTGGAGCGAAGACATGAAGTGACGAGACTGTCGATTCATAGACTATTCTGCTATTTCCCTTGAGAGGGTAAAAGAGAAATGAGATTGAAAGTTCTGCAAATAGGCAGTTTAGTTCCGCCAGAATGGGGATTTACAGAGACCGAGGCAAAGAAACCAGCTGGATTCTGCACGATTAAACAAGCAACAGAATTCGCCATGCAAAATTTAGGTTTGAAACAGGGCGAATTCAAAGTGTTAAAGGGCGGAGGAGTCGATTTAGACGGCACTCCTAAAGGAAAATGGATTCTTAAAGTTAAGATGGGGTGATTTCAAATGAGCAGAATGGTAATTCACGATTTGGTACTTCCGATAGTTCTTAGGAAAAGAACAACATCAGGATAATTAGGCGAAACGTAAAAAGCGCGCGCGTGCGTGCGCTCATCTAGGCTCTTCTTTTTCTTCCGGCGCTTCTGCTTCTTTTTTCAATTTGGGAATTAGCTTCCTTACCCATTCTATTTCAGTAGAGTAAGCTTCACGCAATTGTGGAGAAGTAATGGGTTTCCATTTTTGCCATATCCATATTTTTTCACGCTCCTTTGATAAGGCAATTCTAAAGTCAGAATCCAGATTTCGAGTCGAGATTTACGCAATTGTATTTCGCAGTTCTCCCGAACTGAGAGATTCTATATCCGAAGTCCTGATTCTCCAAGAGCATAGAAGCTTAAGCAATTATCTAAACGATGATAGAACAATCATCTATGGGTCATTTATTGATGATGATACATTGAGCAAATTTACAATCTTCACGGAAGGATAATTCTTACTGTATTTATGCCTCAAAATCCGCTCAGTTCTGTCATCCACTACGAAGAAATATTTGTGTTTCTCAGGCGAGTTTTCAAGTCTTTCTAAGTCTTTTCTTATTTCTCGTTTCTGTGCCGCTCCAAAATCATTTTCAAGATAGGGAATCGTTGTTTTTATCTCAGCTACAATTTCCTCTGACTTTATGTCCAAGCCTGCCCTTCCAGCCGCTTTAGTCAAGTCAATTGTCACATGATGTCTTTCTTTCAAAAAGGAACTTGCAAGACATGAAGCTAAGAAATGAAGGTCATTGCCAATGTTCCCGATATGCTCTTTCAATTTCAGGAATTTAATCAAAGCAGTCTTGACATCGCCATTTCTAATATGCAAGTCCTCGTTAATGATGAATGTTTTCAGTCTATCCATTTTTCTATTGGTTGAATCTATGCTTTGAAACATGTCGAGTAGCCTCTATTCCTTCAACTTTGTTTCTCGTTCAGCTATAGCTTTTCCGCAGAACCAAAAACTGGCTTAAAAAGACTGATAGAGAATACTTCTAGTGATGATTCCAAAAGTTAGGGCAGTTACATTTGATGATTTCTTAACTTTGCGTTACCCAATGAAACAAAGAGAGGACATCATTCACCCTATATTGACAGCATTGAGGAGAAAACTAGATGTGAATGAGGAGCAGTTTCTAAAACAATACCTCAAGGAGAATCAACTTTACCAGAAAAGACTGAGAAAAACCTTACGTGAAACGTTACTAGACGACATAGTAGCAAGCGTGTTAGTGTCGTGTGGCTATGATTCACAAACCATTTGCGGAAATGTGAAGGAAGCCGTGGACTACGGATTAGCGACAAGAAAGGCAAAATGGTTTCCAAACGTAAGAAGGATGCTTCTTATGTTACGGTCAGAAGGCTACAAACTTGGGTTAATATCTAACACCCATTGGCGTTTTTTGCCGAGTCTGAGAAAGCAGTTTGAAGAATTCTTCGATGTCATAACATTATCTTATGAGCATGGTTACGTCAAACCACATCCGTCAATTTTCATGACCACGCTTGAGAAGCTAGGAGTAAACCCAAACCAGTCCTTGCATGTGGGAGATGACCCCATCGCAGACATCCAAGGAGCCAGAAATATCGGAATGAAAACTGTCTTCGTCAATAGAAAAGAAGCAAAAACCAACGCCGACATCGAAGTGAGACGAATTGCGGAGCTGACAACGTTCTTATAAAGAGTCAAGATGCTCCTTGGTCTTCACGTCTATATTCTCCGAATTGGTAAAGGTTCAGCTATAACTTTTTCCGCAACGTCAAAAGTTGGTTGGGGTAAAGTTTTATCCAACCAACAATAACAAGCCAGACGTCTAATTCTGATCATGTGCAGATTATGCGTGCTAACTGATCTTGTTCTCTATCTTTCCTACCGGAGCCACATAGATGGCGAATTCCTCTTGACCGTCTACTCTAAGGACAGAGTCCATTTTTCTTTGGTCGTATGCCCCGACGGCGCACGTTCCGCCTCCAATGGCTTCGCATGCAAGATAGAGATTTTGGCATATGTGACCTGAGTCTTGTGCTATGAGTTTTGGTGAAAGAATGCTGTATCTCCATTCAGTTCGGTAGGGAATGGCTGTCCAGATGAACGTTACAGCACTGCTTTTCACATACTGTTCGTAACATGCCTCATGAACTTTTTCTGTCAGCTCTGTACCTGCATATAGGAGGCACAATCTATTCTCTAATGGCAGATACCTGTAAAGCCCTACGTCAAGCCCTTCTACTCGGTTAACCAGTATGTATGTCTCAAAGGGATGACGTGCACCGGCTGAAGGAACTGTGCGCAATGCAACCGGGACTAGGTTGCGGGCATTCTTGCCAGCAGTAGGTGTTCTGATCATGCTTACACCTTGCGTGGCCCACAGCAGAAAGGAAAGTTCTTCTAAAGTCAAAGGTTCCTCAGAAAATCTTCTGCGGCTTCTTCGGCGCCTGATCGCCTCTATTAGGGGCATGTTTCCAACCGTCAGGTTTTCGGGGGAAATAAGGACGATGAATTTTGCATTTTTGGAGTATGATTTCTGAGGGGAAGGGGGTAAAATTCCTTTTCTCTGATCTGTCTCGATTTTGTCCCATTCTTCCCACAAATCGGACTTCAGGAACTTGCGATAGGTTTCGCTTGATTTGACCTTTGCTTTTTTCTCGATAGTCTTCATCCGGAACACCAGACAATGTGCTCTGGAAGCTGTCAAGAAACCAAGAATATATGTCTTGTACCCGAAGTTCTATCATGCTTTCACTCGTTTCTTTCGCTTTCTTATCAAAGGAAGAAACCTGCCCACTGTTGTTAGTAGTCGGAGTCAGGGAAAAAGTCCATGAAACGTGGCCGGGGTGAGGCATTTCCTTTCGGTTGGGTGAAATCACCCGCAACCTTTTCTCTTTTTGTGTATTTTGTTGATGCTTCCGTATGCCAGACCATTTCTTGACATTAAGAATAGTCCAGGCTAATCCGAAACCTCTGTGGAAATGTCTCCCGATATCTCCGCTTTGTTGGTAATGAGTTTTCATTGTGGCGTTGATCTTTATAGTGAATCATTAGGTTTTGTCTTGTCTGGCGATTCGTAACGTATAAGTCCGTGTATTGTCTATTGCTACTTCGGATAACGATGACTGCCAGCCTGCGACCTGACCGTCGAATACGCGTACTATTTCACAGCTTAGGTCTAAGTTGCATAGGTGGCTCCATATTTCTGCAAATCCTGGTCTTCACAGACATACTCCAACGAGGTTACTTTACGGCAGTCGAAAAAAACCCAACTATTCTGACGTTTGAAATACTCTTAACCGCGTTTGCTCTTCTCTATTTCGTCTACATATACCAACACCTTATTCGATCAGTGAGATAGCCTATACCAACAGCCACAGATTCAGACATGGAAGCCGAAGTTATACAACCAAGGCGAAAAAACTTAAAAACAAACCTCTACTAATCTCAACCGTTCTCATTAGGTGATAAGAGTGGCGAAGTGCAGATACTCAGTTATTGTTTTAATCACGATGATTGTCGCGTTGGTTTTTGCTCGAATAAATATTGCTAGAGCCGAAGATGAATTGAAGACATTCTATTCGAAGGATGATTTGGTAGGCATCTCGATAATGATCGACGCTACGGCAGAGACCGTTCCAGGAGGCAACATGACCGTTGCAATATGGGTCAATTGCACGGCCACAGGCGTCAAAGTCGAGCAACTTAACGTAACTGTTTATAGCTTCGTCGGAGGTAAAGAGAAAACCCCTCTGGCGACGATAGACGTAATGGAAAACAGAACCCTTGCCTTCAACAGTGTAAGCGAACGCAACTTCACTTTGACAGTGCCAGATGACGTTTGGGGTGCGACTTTCGCGGACTTGCACCTGAAATACTTCATTTACAGCTCAGGATTTGAATACAACCCAAGTTTCCCGCTGACAATCGTGAGAAACATCTACTATGAACAGCTCAAAGAGGACTTCAACAATCTGAACAGCAGTTTCATCCAGCTCAACACCACGTACTGGCAACTTGACGCCAATTACTCGCAGCTCAGCACCAGCTATTCGCAACTTAACAACACGTACAGCGAGCTCAACAGCACCTATTGGCAACTGAACGGCAGCTTCTTGCAGCTTAACAGCAGTTACTGGGAGCTCAAAGGCACTTACGAGCAACTCAATCAAACATACTGGGGGCTTAGACTAAACTACACGGATCTTCAAGGAAGCATAACCGACCTCGACAACACAAGACGATTAGCAGCGGTTTTGGGCGTAACGAGCGTCTTCTTCGTGGTCACGACGATCTATCTAGTCGCACGACGACCCAAAGAATCTTGGTAAAACGCACAAATCATTTCCTGTGCAAGTTCTGCGCCGCAATAAACGCCAATCCTTTCTTGGTTAAGGCTTCAGCCGTTTGGTTCACGGTGTCGTGTTTGTCAAGATAGTTCAGAAGCAGCTCCGGCATGAGCCCCTTCTCGTTGATGTCTTTTTTCGGCATGAAATAGTCCAAGATATCCGATGGATGCTTCCGCGTCTTCTCGATATCCGGGTTTCCGCCTTCATGCTTCGCACCAATGTTTTTCACGTGATCTGCAAGCTCCAAAAGCTCGCTGCTGCGGTCATACGGCTGCCTGACAATGCTTTTGTAGGCTTCTGTTATGTGGTGTTCAAAGCGAACAACGTCTTCAAATCCCAAGTCCTTTCTGATGCCGGCCCCTAGGTCGATCGTATCGTTATTCACAGAATTTGAAAGGTTAAACCCAATCAAAGGCGTGGAACCGTCATCATTACTCAGCAGTTTCGCAGTCATCAATGTCCAGAGGACTGAATACGGATTATCAATGCCCAGAAAAACCGAGATCTTGAACTCAATGTCAATCCCCAGCTTCCGCATCAAGTACCCCAGCAGAACAGTGCCCGAGTTCGTGTTCAACACCTGCCGCACACCGTACTCAGTGTAGTAGTGCAGAAACTCGTCAACCCAACCTAATGCGTGCTCATTTGGCTCTCCAACCCCTCCGAAGTAACCAGTTATCGTTTCGGGTCCTCCAAGGTGAACGTTCACCGGCTTACCATCACGTCCCGGCAATGTGCCTTTGGTATCCAACGTTTGCACATAGGACGCTCCGATAATCTGCATGACCGCCGCAAACGCAAGGATATCGTCGTCTTCGACCTGTTCTTTCATCGAACGCACTCGAATATAGCGGCTGGGCATGAGCTGTTGCTTCGAAATTGACCTTTTCGCTTCTTCTACAATCCAAGGGAAGAAGTTGAAGGCGCTAATCTCCAACGTGACAGCAAAGGCCTCATCAGGCTTCATTGAATCCGCCTTTTTACCCAAGATCTTCTTGCGGTATTCAGGTATGCTAACAAATGCGCGTGTATCGCGTTGCTTGATAAGCCATTCAAGATCCTTCACAAAGGGCGACTTCTTCTTTTCAAGCCGTTTCATCAGGTTTTCAAGTTTTCCCGATTCTCTAGCCCTCTTGTTGATCTCTTCGACGCCTCCATGCCTCTCAATAATGTTGAGTAAGTTATCGACAACTGGGTTGTCTTTTCTGAGCAGAAAATCATTGATTGCCTTCAGATTCTCTTCCTTCACCCTGAGCCTATTCTTGACATTCATCGAAAAGCATCCTCTGAAAGTGGTGATTTTCTTTAATTTCTGGAGATTTAAGCATTGTTGCCTCAAAACATCGATGCTAGCGTACTCACACCTGAGCAACGTGAGAATTCTGAATTGGATGTCGAAACTTTAAATGATTAAATCACATGGTTAAATGAGAGGGTGGATGTGCCGTATGTTTAAACCTGAAGGAATTTTTCCAGCACTGGTCACTCCTTTCACCGATGACGGAAAAACCGTGGATGAAGAGAGACTTCGCGTTCTGGTCAATCACTGCATTGAGCTTGGCGTTAATGGGGTTGTGCCTTGCGGCACGACGGGCGAGTTCGTCAACCTAACCAAAGAAGAGAAGAAGCAGGTTCTCAAAGTGGTAGTTGACGAAGTCAACGGCAAGGTTCCGGTGATTGCAGGAACAGGCGCAAGCGGAACGAGCGAAGCACTTGAGATGACCAAATACGCGAAGGACATAGGCGCGACTGCCGCCTTGATCGTTACACCCTACTACTTGAAACCCGCTGATCGCGGAATCTATGAGCATTACAGCACAATCGCAAGCGAAGTTGACTTGCCAATAATTCTCTACAATATTCCACAGTGTACTGGATTACCTTTGCCGTGGCAAATGGTTGAAGACCTAGCGCAGATTCCAAACATCGTCGGCGTAAAAGACAGTAGCGGGCAACTAAGCTTCATCCTTGCGGTTCTGGAAAAGGTCAGAGACAAAATCAACGTTCTCTGCGGACACGACGAAGTGGTAATTGCCGCGTTGGCCGCCGGCTGCTCAGGCGCAATTCTTGCAAGCGCCAACATTATTCCAGATGTCTGGGTTCAAATTTATAATCATGTGAAAAACGGCGAGCTTCAAAAAGCCCGTGAACTCCAATACAAAGTTCAGAAAATCGCCCGCATAATTGCCGGAAGTGGCCCAGTCGGCACAAAAGCCGCACTGAACATGATGAAAATCAAAGTCGGACCCGTCCGAATGCCGTTGAGTGTGGGAGGCGAACTAACCTACGAGTCCAAAGAAGAACTGCGTCTCGATCTGGAGAAAATCGGAAAAATAACGCCCAAACCAATAACCTTCGAAATCGAGGAAAAACGCCTAGAAGAACGCTTTACAGCAATTGATGTGACTCCAGAAATCATCAAAGACTTCAACCTCAAAATAGGCGAAGCATTAGCAGGCCAAGGCGCCGAAGTCGCACACATTGATTTAATGGTTGGAAGCAAGAAAGGACCGCTGGCTGAGGCTTTTGTGAAAGCCAAGGCAACGCCTACGGTTGGTCATGAGCCACTGTTAGCCCTACTTGAGCCGAACCTAGCCGTCAAGCCGGTGACACTTATCGTTCCAACAGTCACAATCACAAGCATGCGACAAGCAAGCATGGTCTACGGACCAGCGCAAACTGCAGTGGCCAAAGCCGTCATTGACAGCGTTGCAGACGGCACGATCCCGAAAGAAGCTGCCGAAGATCTCATTGTCATCGCAAACGTGTTTGTACATCCTTCAGCGGTTGACAGACAACGAGTTTACATAAACAACTACAAAGCCATGCGGCACGCCATACGAAAGGCGGTTGAAGCAAGACCTAACACGGACGAACTCATAGAAAACAAGGACCGGGCAAAGCACCCTTTCAAATACACGCCGTAGTTTCAAAAACGCCCTTCAATATCGACCAAAACAACATCCACATTTCGACCCCAATCTTCTAGGACCATCCAAAATCTCAATACTAGCGCGTTCTCTTCACTATCATGATACTACCACCTAAGCCAATTGTGAGCGTGTCGCCTTCCTTGCAACCCAGCCCGCGCTAGCCTGTTGTGTGCTTCAGGCGTACTTTTGTTCTTTGTCGCAGTACCATCTTTGGTATTGCTGTATGTACCTTAATGGGCCTCCACAGGTTGAGCAAGTAGCATATCCCGAACCAGATGGTGGTGGCGGTGCTGCCATTCCAGACGGTGGCAGTGGTACAGAACGCCTGACCATAGGCCTAGTGAAGTAGTAGATAAGAGCTGCTGGCCAGCAAAAGAGGACCAGAATGATCAATACACCCAAACTGTATTCCCTTCTATCAGTATCTGGCATTGAATCACCAATGCATAGCAAGTAAGTCATAGAAAATTTAAAGCTTTTCATGCTTAAGGTTAGACATCTCAAACTCTGAGTTGAATTACAGAAGCGGATTCTGGCACCTGCTCCTATTCTTCGAAATTCTCCCTCAGATACGAGCTCAGAAATCTGGTTCTTCGAGCGACTGCATAGATCATTAAGAAGTAGATTCCAACCACAGCAAGGACTATTAGGAAAAGTTGAAGCAGGCCACTAGCCAACAACAACAGAACCAGTCCTTCAGCTGCCCCTAGGAGATAACCCGTGGTTACTCGTATGGCGTTCTTGCTTTCCCTGAGTCCGCAGCTCTGTGTCATCCAATCAGCCGTGGCCGGTGCAGGTAGGACGGAAATCAGCGGCACATACAAGAAGTAAGGAACTACGAAGCCTAGAAATCGTAACGCGATCGTGCTCAAGATGCCAGAACAAATTCCTGTGCATCTGGCGCACAAATACACCTTCTTTCCTCTGAAAGCGACTTGGATTGTCCTATGTAGCTTTCTCCGGCCGTGATGTGATAGCAGAAAGAACAGAAGGCCATGCTCCTTTTTTCCGCTTATTTTACTCCCACCCACATGCTAACATACTCTGCTTTCGCTAATTAAAAAGTTTGGAACTTGCTTGCGCGCAACGCTGTACAGAAGTGATGAGAAGCCTCAGAAAGCAGGAGAGTTGCAACAACGGTACGTGGAACCTCATTGACCGATTTTACTGAATCTGTGACCTCAGTCCCTTCGAATATAGTTGCTGTTCTTCTTCTTGTCCGATTCGCATTTGCGCGCTGAAAGATTATAAGCGCACGCCAGTGAAAGGTATCTAATGATTTAGACACCGTAGTGAAGAACCCTGCCAAACCAGAAAATAACGCAAGGCGACTACGTACTGCTTTGCTTGAAACAACGAAAAACGTACATGGTCAAAGTGGAAGCCGGAAAAAACTTCCACACACACAAGGGTTTCATAAAATTCGATGACCTGATTGACAAGGAATACGGTTCCGCCATCGTAAGCAGTCTGGGCTTCGAGTTTGTAGCGCTTAGACCCTTACTGCGTGATTACATCATGAAGTCAGCAAGGCAAACCCAGATAAACTACCCGAAGGACATCGCCCTTATCGTCATGTTCAGCGGGATTGGGCCCGGAAGCCAAGTTGTCGAGGCTGGAACTGGCACAGGCGCGTTAACCATGTCCCTCGCCTTCTACGTGAAGCCGAATGGGAGAGTTTACAGTTACGAAATCAGGAATGAATTCATCAAAGTCGCCGAGAAGAACCTGGAACGTGCCGGACTGCGCGAATATGCGGAAATAAAGAACAAGGACATCACTGTAGGCATAGACGAAGCCGACGTCGACGCAGTCATACTGGATATGGCCGTGCCGTGGTTGGTCGTTCCACACGCATATGTAGCATTGAAACCGTCTGGAACAATAGTCTCCTTTAGTCCCACGATAGATCAGGTCGTCAAAACGGTTGAGGCACTGAAGGAAAACGGGTTCACTGACAACGAAAGCATCGAATGCCTGATGCGTGGGATGCAAGTTGAAAGAGGAAAAACACGGCCGCAGACGCTGATGACGGCACACACAGGATACATCACGTTTGCACGCAAGTCAATGAAATCGGGCAATTCAACGAACACTGAACATGCCGTAGAAACGGACAATATGTGAAAAGCATTTATGCCCTTCAAGCTACAACCATCACAGAATCCTCCAAGAAGTGATACATTGAGATTCTCAATAAGCGAGTCTGAACACAAGTCCCGCATTGAACAGGCCAGGAAATATCTGCACAAGAGAAAACTTGACGCACTATACCTGACGAACGGCACAAGCATGTTTTACTTGACCGGATACTCATTCATCTCGACAGAGCGTCCGGCAGCCTTAATCATCCCTCTTGACGGCGAAATCACGTTTATCGGTCCTCGTCTAGAAGAAGACCACGTGCCGCTAGAGACAAATCTCATCAAAAACGTGAAAACCTACGTTGATTATCCAGGCGAAAAACATCCGATCGAGCATTTTGCCACGTTCCTTAAAGAGATGCGACTGGACAAAAAGCGCATAGGCATCGACAATAGGGCAGGCGCTTCTGGCATGTGGGGCTATAAGGGTCCAACTTTGGCAAAGAAGTTGCCTGAAGCAAGATTCGCAGACGCCTCTGAACTTGTTCCCAACATGCGCCAAGTCAAATCAACAGCAGAAATAGAACTCATGAAAGAAAGCGCCAAATGGGCAAATCTCGCCATGACCCTGTTACAGGAATACACTGAAGAAGGCTTATGGGATGTTGACGTCGCTTTAGCTGCCACACACGAAACTTCAGTGATTATGAAGAAGACTCTGGGGTCTGATTATGCGCCAAAACGAAACATCGTTCCCGTGTCTGCCCATTTTAGGGGTCAGATCGGTGAAATGAGTGCCATTCCTCACTCAATGTCAACAAAGCGGACAATAAAGAAGGGCGACGTGATCATCGCGGAAGTCGGCGTCGACATAGGTGGCTACACTTGCGAGTTGGAGCGAACGATGATCGTGGGCAGTCCCACGGCCAAGCAGGAAAGATATTTCGGCACAATGCTGAAAGCTCAGGAAGCAGCATTCAACGCAATGAAGCGTGGAAACAAAATTAGCGAAGTTGACAAGGCAACTATCGACGTTTTCAAAAAGGCTGGTTTAATGAGCTTAACAAGACATCATTCAGGACATGGACTAGGCTTGGAAACGCACGAGCCTCCATGGTTGGACATCGGCAACGAAGAGCCATTTCGTAATAGAATGATTGTAAGCTGTGAACCCGGGATATACGAAGTAGGGTTTGCGGGGTTCAGGCATTCAGATACCGTGCTAATAAATGAAGACAAAGCCGATCTCTTGACACACTATCCGAGAGACTTGAGCTCGCTGATAATCTCATAATGCAGAAAGACTAGGGCGCTTGAAGGATTGTAGTTCTACTTATAAGGCGGCCTCGGCAATGTGGGCATCGCTTACGCCCGCGGTCAGGCAAGAACGTTCTTCCACAGTCAAGACAAGTTTGAACATCAATGATAAGCTTTCCTGCGGGTGTTCTGTGGTGCAACCTTAGAAGCGAATCATTTCCATTTTGCTGCCCTTTTTCACACTTGTAGTGTTCAGCTTGATTTGCCTGCAAGGATCTCCCTTCCTGATATCAGTTATATGCACTTCTTGCTAGTTGAGGTTTGGCCCAGTGCTTTCGGCCATCGGTAAAAACGTCTGTATCGTGAAACATACCTCTTCTGTGCTCCAGTTACCTTTTCCACTGCAAGAATAGGGAACCCGATTGACTTAATGCTACGTTTTAGAACGCGAAGGAACCAGAACTAGTACGGAACGTGACCCACCATTCTGTATTCTCGTCCGGGCAGCCTACTCTTGAAAAGCAGATAAGCAACCAGTGCTATGACGAAGCATATGGAGAGAAGCCAAATGTCAAAGGACGAGAACTTCGGTGCATCTGAAGCTGGACCCCCTATGAATCTTTCTGAAAAGGAGTTCGGCGTCATTGATGAATTTTGCCTTCTGATTCCAGCAATAGCCAGAATCGGAGCCATGATTACAGAAAGCCCTAGAACTAAGCCTATAATAGAATAGACAAGGGACTTCCTCATCACGTCCACTCCTGTGAAACACAATTCAGCCAGCGGCTTTTAAGTCTACATTTTAGAACACGATGTTGGCGCTTCAAATGGGTTTTGCCCTCCACAGCCTGATAGTTTCGAACCAAAAAACGATCGAAGCCAGCAGACCGAATGTTACGGCGTAGAGGCTGAAGAATATTTCGCCAAGCCACCACAAGGCAAGATAAGCAATCAACATTGTTGAGAAAAGCATAGAATAGAAAAGGTATCGTGGAACAATAAAACGACCCATGTGCATGAAGAACTTTAGAATCCCAACTTTGACCTCTTCCTCAAGTACGTATTCACCAGTTTCTTTCTTCGTTATTAATCCCAAATCCTGCAGCTTCTCAAGGTGGTGAACCGCGATGCTGGGACTGGAAAAGCTTAGAGCGCGTTGAACCTCGCGTACGCCCACCGTATGAGTAGGTTGCTGAATGAGATACCAGTAAACGAGAAGAGTCTTACCCTTCAATTTGGACTCCAGAATTGCCATATCAAATCCATGCTGGGCCTTAGACACAAATACCGCCGAATCATGTTAGTTTCTGACTGTTTAAAAAATGATCGCGTGTCAACACTTCAAAGGGCGCTGGCTTTTCAATGGGCTCCGTTAGTCTTATCTAACTGAACATCGACTCTATCTACTTCCGTTGGTTACGGTGCGGCTGATGGCACCAATAATAGAAATAAAGGATCTCACAAAGAAATTCGGAAACGTCGCCGCAGTAGATCATCTGAACCTTGAAATCCAAGAAAAGGAGATACTGGGGCTTCTCGGACCTAACGGCGCAGGCAAAACGACTGCCATTCTCATGCTTACAACCGTCATCAAGCCTACAGATGGCACTGCAGTGGTAGGCGGCTATGACATAAGGAAGAACCCTGAAAAAGTACGCGGCCTTATAGGCGTAGCCTTTCAAGAACCCAAAATGCTGTGGGTAAGCACACCATGGGATATTGTGAACTGGCACGCCAAAGTCTGCGGATTATCAACTCAAGAACGGAAAAAACGAGTCAAAGAAATCTTGGAATCAGTGGACATGTGGGATGCCCGCCACAAAACCGTCCACGCCCTTTCAGGCGGAATGCGCAAAAGAGTTGAAATGGCAAAAGTCCTGATCCAGAGACCCAAGATCGCCATTGTTGACGAACCAACTGCCCAAATAGACATAGTTGGCAAACACAAAGTATGGAACATGCTTCTTGAACTACGCGACAGCGGCAGCACCATCATCCTCGCAACAAATGAGCTTTATGAAGCAGATCAGCTTTCTGACCGTGCCGCAATAATGCACAAAGGAAAGCTGCTCGTTTGCGACACACCGAAAAAACTGAAGGACAGCATTCTGGGCGGCGACATCATAGACGTTCAACTTGAGAAAGACGCTCCACCAGGAATCGCTGAAGAACTGAAAGGGTTCAAGCAAGTTGTAGAGATCACGCAGCTTAAACCCACTAGCTTGCGACTCTACTTGAATAAAGTGGAGGAAGTCATCCCAAAAATAATGAACTTGTTCCTCAAGAAGAACATACCCATAACTTCGATACGCATGAGTGAACCCAGCCTAGACGATGTGTTCGCCCACTACACCGGTCTGACGATTGAAGAAGCGCAGAAGAACGGAGTTGAAAAATAAACGAACAAGCTTCTCCTCGTCATTGAAAGAGACATCCGCCTCTTCTTCCAGTACAAGTTCCTAATCATCATGCGAGCCATCTGGTTTGTCTCTCAGATAGCTCTCTTTGGGTTGATCGCATCAAGAATGATCGCGATTCCCGACTATTTCCGCTACTACGTGTCCGGGCTTTCTGTCATGACACTCTACTCAGCAGCAATATTCATCGGTTTCGACATCTACGAAGAAGCAGAACACGGAGTCTTCGAATACCTACTCAGCTTACCCGTCTCCAGACGACAACTTGTGCTGGGAAGATCAATCGGCGGAGGACTCAGAAGCTTCATCTACGTCGGACCCCTAATAGCCATATCATTGTATGTCATAGGCGCGATAAACCCACTCAGCTTTCTGGTCTCTCTCTTCGCACTTTTCCTGTTCTCTTTCGGCGTCTCGGGAATGAGCATAACACTTGCAGTGATAATAAAATCAAGTGACCGATTTGACATCTTCATGGGAGTACTGGACGCCCTAATCGTCCGGCTGAGCACCGCCATGTACCCCCTGGCAATAGTGCAAGCAGCCAACCCAGTATACGGAGGACTAGCAAGCTTCAACCCGATAACCTATGCCGCCGATCTATTCCGCTGGGGAACCGGAATAGAAAGCATAATAACCCTACAAAACCCATTGATTCCATTGCTTGGCATAATCGCTTTCTTCTCATTCTTCACCTTCGTCGGCGTGATAATATACGACAAGAGCATCGAAGGAGGAGGATGGCAGTAATGAAGGAAATCTTGCACATCCTAGAACACGATTTCAGAAACTTCTTCCGCTACAAGTGGTGGCTCGTAGGGCTAATCAGCATGAACTTGGCTGACCTGTTCATAATGGCAATAGTCTACAACCAAATGCTAAACGTCCAAGCATCGGGCATCACGAACTACTTCAACTTCTTCGCGCCCGGACTAGCCGTTACAGGCTTGTTTGCTTCAGCGTTCATGATCGGCCGAGAAATAAACATGGAGCGCCGAAGAGAAGTTCACCATTACATGCTAAGCTTGCCGATGACTAGGCTGGAATTGGCCATTGGGCGAGTGTTGTCTGGTGGACTGCGCGGCATGCTGTACATGACTCCGCTTTTGGTCACCTGCTTCGTTTTCGTCGGGTTTCCATCAATTTGGCAGTTGTTCTTGATATTGGCTGTTCTGTTCCTCTTGGCCATTGGCATTTCTGGGCTAAGCATCGCCATCGCGGTTTCCACGTCAAGCCTCGAGAAGTTCATCACCGCAAGGGGACTAGTCTACTACACACTGTTCTTTTGCAGCAGCGTGTTCTATCCTCTTTCCCTGATTCAGGATTTAGGAAGAGAAGGCAAATTTCCTGCTTTCCTCGTGACCTTGGCTGAGATTAACCCGTTAAGTACGGCATCAGACATGATCCGCAGTTTCTTGCTCCCTGGCTACCCACCTTTCTTTTTCATCTCCCTCCTCAATGTTTTGGCTTTTTCAGCCATATTCACCTTCGGAGCAGCTTTTGCATACATGAAGATAATAGAAAGAAAGTAGTTTCCCAGTTAAATTTATGAATGTGAATGGATTATGTTTCTTCCTCTTCCTTTCGCCAAGATCAGTTGAGGTCGAATTTGAATGGTTGAAGTCAAAGCCATCTTTGAACCGCGCCATGTAGTCTTGATTGGCTCAAGCATGCTCCGACAGAAAGTGGGAATGGCTTCACCCCAACTTTTCTCAGACGTAATCCACAACATGAAAAAATTCTATCATGGCAAAACACATGTGTTTGATCTTGAGGGAAAAATTGGACAAAAAAATCTAAACGATTTGCCCAAAACACCTGACCTTGCAGTCATAATGCTTCCACCAAATAAATCGATTGAACTAGCCGAAGAAAGCATGAAAATAGGCATCAAAGCGCTGATCATAATTACAGGAGGTTTCAAGGATAGCCAGCGCGAGTATCTTCTTGAACTAAAAGAGAAATACGGCGCGAAAATCTTGGGTCCAAACACCATAATGGGCGTAATAAACACAGCAAACGGATTGAATACGACATTTGAAAGAAACACTATGCCCATGAAGGGAAATGTCGCGGTCATTTCCCAAAGCGGTGGCGTTGGATCATGCCTTCTCGACTGGGCATGCTTCTACAACATAGGAATAAGCAAGTTCGCCTTCGTAGGCGACAAGATTGACGTTGACGACGTTGACTTACTGCGCTACTTCGGAGAAGACGACAAAACGAAAGTAATCTGTCTTTACATGGAAGGAATGAAGAACGGGAGAGACTTCATAGAAGAAGCAAGAAAAACAGTGAAGCAGAAGCCTATTGTTGTCTTAAAGGGCGGCGCAACACAGGAATCGGCACAAAGAGCGAAATCCCACACGGCTTCCATAGCTGGATCGGACGAGATTTTTGACGCCGCCTTCAAGAAAGCTGGAATCATAAGAGCTGAAAACATCGAAGACCTGATGAACATGGCAATCGCCCTTTCTAAACAGCCACCGATGCATGGAGACAACGTGGTTATAGTGAGCAATGTGGGAGGCCCTGCCATACTTGCAGCTGACGCTGTTGCAAGAAACAACCTGAAACTAGCAACTCTGTGTGAAGCAACAAAGCAGAAAATTGAAGGCATGTACCCTGGCGTGGATGCGACAAACCCGATTGACATGATCGCTGATGCGAGGGCTGATAGATACGAAAAGGTTCTTGACTTGGTTCTTTCCGACAAGAACGTGGACGGCGTTCTGGTAATAAACATGCTTAAGTCCACCTTCTTCGAACCTGCAGACGCAAGAATAATTCCCAAAGTCGCATCAAAACACCGCGACAAACCTATAGTGGACGTGCCTGCCGGAGGCGAAGACTTTGAACGAGTGTACAAAGTGCTGGGCAAGACAAACATACCTACGTACAACCTGCCCGACAAAGCCGCAAGGGCTCTCAAAGCCTTAAGAACCTACGGGAAGACTACAGAAAAACACTAACTATATTTCGCGGTACTGTAGATTCCACTTGAGAATATCCCCTAATTCTAGGGTGAAACGGTGGTTAATTGTTCTAAGTGTCCGAGTGAAAATGATGCCTTTAGAACTGACATTCTGAGACTCACCTGCCGCATAGCAAATCCCAGCAATATTGTGGCGTGCAGCGTATACGGTGACTACGCAAGTGAGTCGTCCACTGCAAAAGCAGTTGCCGAGGTCCTGCTTGTAGTACGTGGATTCCAGCCCAAGCTAATGAACTACATCAGGGCCTTGAATGGAAAAACCATCGTCATTATTGCAGCTGATCAGTGGGTTTTTGAGCGAGACGTGGACAGGGGATTCCTAGGAGAAGCCTTGGCTTGGGGATTGGCCTTTCCTTATTTGCCACTGATAAATGAGGAGTATTTGCATGAACAAGAGGTCAAACTCAAAAGAAGACTGGTTCTCGAACTCCTCGAAAACCTTGTCCTCGATTTTCCCGAACTATCTCATGAGCTTCACATTGAACCTGAATATTTCATGTATGAAACCATAGTCAGAAGAGCACGACTCTTTCCGCCTATGATCGGTGTTCTTCAGAATATCGTACGACGAGACAGCAAGAACATGCGACCGGTGCTCGCCGGATATCTTGAAGCGTTGAAGGATCTGGAAAGATGTAGTACTATTAGATTCTCGAATGATTATGTTAGGATTTCTGAGGAATTCATCAGTGGCATAAGGAATCCGATAACTCGCTTGACTAATGCCTCAAAAGCTGTTCCAAGAACACTGTTTACCTCTCTACTAAACATAATGCCAAGACTCTTCGAGAGCCTATCGAAGAATAACGAAGCGTTAATGCAGTTCCTAGGGCTCCAGACAATCGTAAGGAAAAGCCCCGGACACGTCACTCAGGTCAATGCCCCAGAAAGCTACCTGCACATTCCAACGGCCTCAGGTCTCGTGTCACTAGCAAATAGAATGGACATTCAAGCATTTGCAAGGAAAGTACTCCGCACGGGTAAGGACGCAAAAATCAAAGTGAAGGCGATTGGAGGAGTCTTAAACGATGTCTACCTTGTGGAAGTCTCAGAAGGATCAAAGAAAAGAAAAGTCATCGTCAAAGAATTCAAGGATTGGTCAAGCTTCAAATGGTTCCCACTTTCACTGTGGGGACTTGGAACGAGAAGGTTCACTGTTCTCGGTCGTTCTCGACTTGAGAGAGAATACGCTATGAACGAGTTTTTGCGCTCAAAAGGATTCACTGTTCCAAGCCTGCTGCATGTGAGTCCAAATCAGAGACTGGTTTTCATGGAATACATTGAAGGCGAAACTGCCACTGCAATACTGAGAAAGGCAGTAAGATCCAAGGTTGCTTCGGAAACGCGGAAAGAAATGAAGGTAATTGAGAGAATAGGTAGGAAACTGGCCAGAGTACACGCTCTGGAGATAGCACTGGGTGATGCAAAGCCGGAAAACATAATGATCGGGAAGAATAGTGAGATATACTTGATGGATTTCGAACAGGCATCGCGAAACGGGGACAAGGCATGGGATGTTGCAGAGTTCCTCTATTACGCGGGACACGACTTGCCAATGCTGACTGAAATACGTCAAGTAGAACTCATTTCCAGAACGTTCATCAAAGGATACTTGGAGGCAGGCGGAGAAGCTGAAACTGTCAGGAAAGCTGGAACCGCAAAGTACACGAAAGTCTTCAGCGTATTCACCCTCCCACACATGATGATAGCCATTTCAAACGTGCTTAAAAGAACAAAAAGTGACTAAAAACAACTAAAAGTCACCAAATCAAAACCCAGACCAACTCAGCTTAATCCACGTCTTGTCCGCGCTCAGACCACTACACATTTCAAACGTTTAATGCCGATCATCTGCTGTCGCATGTATTCCTCACAGGTAAGATAAACAATATTCGAACTGCGCCGCCAAAGAATAGGTTTAACTCCAAGAATACGCATATATCAGTTTAGGATGGGTGAGTTATGAACACGACTTTTCCATCCAAGAGGAGAGAGAACTTGGCCATTTCTGTAGCCATACTCAAAGCTGCAAGGCATGGCATAAGAACGACAGGCCTGATTAGATCTGTTTCTTTAAGTTATGAACAATTCACAAGATACATCACGCTTCTCAAGGCTTGTGGCTTCATCGTGGATGATGATGCCTTCTACGAGACCACGGAGAAAGGATTGAAACTCATAAGGGAATTCGAGTCTTCGCCGATGATCCAGAGTGTCTTAGCCGCCTAAGAACTCGAAGTATGTGCCCAAAAACCCCCTTTTTTATCAGCCACGTTATCTATAAAGAACCATGCTTCCTTCTGTGTGAAATGTGGCAGTGAAAACCTTAACTTCCACTTCACTCTTTGCATCATGCGATCAACAAGAATGCCACAACCAAGACATGCCTACAACTCGATGCCGAAGGAGATTCGGGTCTCCACTGGCACGGGTATCGTTCTCGGACTCTTAGATGGAAAGACAGATGCTGCACCAACAACGGCCTACCTAATGACTTACAGAAAAACCAAATGCTCAGCGAACTGCACGTTTTGCCCTCAGGCCAGAACAAGCAGTGGCAAGGCGGACATGCTCTCAAGAGTTTCTTGGCCTGCGTTTCCAACCCAGCAGGTAATTGATAAGCTGAAAGAGATCAGTGAGCGCAACATACTTAGACGGGTTTGCATTCAAGCTCTGAACTATCCTGAAGTCTTCACACACTTGCAAGCCATAGCCAAGAAGGTCTCTGAGACAATGAACATTCCAATCTCTGCCTCATGCCAGCCATCAAACGCTGCAGACATGAAGCATCTGGCTGAGGCTGGAATCGAGAGGATAGGAATACCGTTGGATGCCGCAAACTCGGAATTGTTTAACAAGGTCAAGGGAAAGCTTGCCGGTGGACCCTACAGGTGGAGAAGGCAATTTGAACTGTTGAAAAAGGCGGTTAACATTTTTGGAAGAGGATTCGTTAGTACGCATCTTATAGCTGGTTTGGGTGAAACAGAAAACGAAATGGTTGACGTAATTCAGAACTGTGTGGACATCGGAGTCCTTCCGGGACTTTTCGCCTTTACACCAATTCGCGGAACGAGAATGGAAAATGAGAGCCAACCATCAATGCAGAAGTACAGAAGAACCCAAGTGGCTAGGCATCTGATCTTGAACCGAATCAGTCGATCCGAGAAAATGCTTTTTGACGACAAGGGTCAACTGGTCGATTTCGGGGTTGAAAAAGGGATCTTGACATCAATCGTCCAAACTGGACAACCCTTCTTAACCTCAGGATGCCCCGATTGTAACCGTCCGTACTATAATGAGAAGCCAAGCGGCCCAATCTACAACTACCCCAGAAAGCTGAGGGAAGAGGAAGTCTCGGAAATACAATATCAACTGAATCTGGGAAGAGGCAGCGATCTTTGAACGAGTTTTGCCTTCTCGACATAGCAGTAACTGAGACAAACGCCATCAAACTGAAATTCCTCAACGTAAATGGAGAAGTCAAAGAGATCATTGATGATCAGTACAAGCCATATTTCCTGACCACATATCCGCTGACAACTCAAGAAGAAGAGACAACCAAACTCTTCTGTGGAAAAGTCACGACCGTTCAAAAAACTGATCTTTTCTCTGGTCAAATCAGAACCCTGACGAAAATTTCTTGGCCCAACGTAAAGATCGCTACGGTAGCCGCTAAACACTTTCGACAAGTCTGGGAAAATGAAGTCGAGTTTCGGAAATCCTATGCATATGACAACGGTCTGGTTTTCGGAGCAATTCACTCCGAGAATACTTTGAAACCAGTTTCAGTCATGCCAATGTTAATGGAAGAGAAATTCAAGGTTTTCGATGAGACAAGAGGAAGCGACCCGTTGAAACATGCCCAGATTAGACACTGGTTTGACCTTTTGACTCAACCAATCCCTCAGACTAGTTTGAGCCTTCTTGGCATCGGGAACGTTGATGCTGAAAGGCTTCATACTGTGTGGATGCTTTCGAGAATAGCCAATATTCCACTAACCGAAGCCTTTCGCAGCAACCACGTAAGTGACTGGCTAAAATCCATCATCCATTCTTACTTAAGAAGAAAAAACATCCTCATACCAACAGCAGACGAACTGACGAAAGGAGAACCCACTCACACAGTAGCAGGAGCACTTACAGTAGCGCCCAAGTCAGGCATTTACTTCAACACAGTTGTCTGCGATTTTGAAAGTCTGTACCCAAGTTGCATTGACAGTTTCAACCTGTCCTATGAAACAGTAAACTGCGAGCACGGTGAGTGCTCAGAAAACAAGATTCCAGACTTTGACGGACACGTCTGCACTCGACAAAGAGGATTCTACTGCACACTCATCGGAGCTCTCAAAGAGTTGAGGATCAAACTCTTCAAACCAGCTTCAAAAAACGATGCGCTTGCCGCAGAGGAAAGGAAAAAGGCTGCTGCAGTGGCAAAGTTGTTGAAGCTGATTCTGGTTTCCAGCTATGGCGTAACAATCCGAATCCATGGATTGGCTTGTCCACCGCTCGCTGAGGCCATAACCGGTTACGGACGCTATGCACTTAAGGAGAGTTGGCGAATGGCAGAAATGAAGGGTATGCTCCCACTTTATGGAGATACTGATTCACTGTTCTTGGACAACGCTTCCAATGAACAGGTCGCCTGGTTGATCGAGAATGTCAAGGAGAGGTTTCACTTGGACTTGGCGATCGACAAACAATATACCTTGTGCGTCTTGCCCAAAGCCAAGAAGGCATACTTCGGGATTCTGCGAGACGGGACACCTGACATCAAAGGCGTTACAGCAACAAAATCCAACTCGCCTGCATATATCAACAGAGTGTTTCAGAAATGTGTAAACGAGCTGGCAACAGTCAAGAACCTGAAAGAATATGAGATGGCTAAGGCCCAAGTGAAGAAGATTGTGCAGAAGAGCACAGACGATTTGAAAAAAGGATTGATTCCGTTGAGAGATCTGGCTTATTCTGTGCGGCTGTATTTTGATCCAAACGAAAAGACGGATCACAAGATGATTCATCAACCCTACCAGTGCGCAATCCAACTCATTGATTCGGGCAGAAAACTGAAGAGGGGAGACACTGTCTCATTCATCAAAGTGAAACCCTTCAAGTACAAAGGGAAAAATTTCACGGTGAAACCTGTCGAGACAATTTCGAACCTCGGCGATGTGAACCTTGAGGATTATGTCCGAAATCTGTTCACGGCTCTAGATCAGACTTTTGAACCTATGGGCATTCAGTTGGAGGCGGAAAAGAAAATTGAGATCTCGAGATGGTTGGGAAGCTGATTTTGAAGGATCGTCAGTCGAAAAATCTTTATGTGGTGGGCAATCGTTAATGCAGTCAAAAATGTTTGGTGATTGAGCTTGGTGGAAGCACCTGTAGAAGACAAACGCATAACGTTGAAAGAAGCGGTAAGTCTTGTTTCTGACGGCTCACACATTTTCTGGGGCGGCTTCGGTTTTCAGCGCCCACCCATGGCTTTTGCGCACGAGCTTGTGAGGCAGAAGAAACGAAATCTGACAATCTACACATGTGGCTCAGAAATGGACATTGACATACTCTCAGGAGCCTGTGTAGTCTCACGTTTTGAACTAGCATTCTTTGCGATTGAAGGCATAGGGTTGGTGCCAAACATTCAGAGAAGAATCAGAGAAGGCGCGATACAGATCGAGGATTACTCGAATCTAGCTATGGCCTTGCGTTTCTTGGGCGGTGCATTGGGCGTGCCCTTCATGCCTTTGAAGAGCATGCTAGGCACAGACCTACTCTCGAAAACGAGGTTCAGACCTAAGAAGGCGGAGGTTATGACGTGCCCATTCAGTGGCGAGAAAGTTGTGCTTGTTCCTTCCGTACGTCCAGACTTCAGCATAGTTCACGTCTCTCGCGTAGACAAGGAGGGAAACGCTCAGATAGATGGAATCAGGGGTGAAGACATAGAAGGCGCAAGGGCTGGCAAGAAGCTAATCGTCATGGCTGAGGAAGTTGTGGACACAGAGTTCATCCGAGCCCAGCCAGATCAAACTGTCATCCCAAACATCTACGTGTCCCACGTCGTTGAGTGCCCTTGGGGATCATACCCAATGATGGTTTACAACTACTACGATTATGACATGAAACACGTGCGTATGTATTATGACCAATGCAAGACAGAGGAAGGCTGGCGAAAGTACTGCGAAGAATACATAACAAGCCTCAAGGACCATAACGAGCTTTTGCAGAAAATCGGAATAGAGCGATTGCTGAAGCTCAAGGCTAAGAAGCCGCTTCCATACTAAGATGGAGGAAGAACAAATGAACAAGAATTATGCAAAACCTGAAGAGTTTAGCACTCTCGAACTAATGGCTGTCTGCGGCTCCAAACAAATCAGGAACGGTGAAGTAGTTTTCATAGGCACGGGTCTCCCACTTATAGCCGCCATGCTAGCCAAGAAAACCCATGCACCCGGAGCGAAGATAGTCTACGAGGCAGGGTTCATCGATTCAAACGCCAAGGACATTGCTCTCTCGATTGCAGATTCGAGGCTTGGATACCGTGCGTCAGGAGCCATCGGCCTCATCGAAACGTTAGGTCTTATGCTGCAGGGTGGGCATGTGGATGTTGGCTTCGTGGGTGCAGCGCAAATCGACGAGTACGGTAACATAAACACTACTTACATTGGAAGCTTTGAAAAGCCAACTGTGAGACTGCCAGGTAGCGGAGGAGGAAACGACATAATATCGTCAGCCAAGCGAATAGTGGTCATAATGACGCATGAGAAGAGAAAAATGGTCAAGAAACTCGATTACCTTACAAGCCCAGGCTTCTTGGATGGTCCTGGGACACGGGAAGAACTGGGCTTAATAGGTGGTGGCCCTTCACTCGTAGTTACGAACCTGTGCCAAATGGATTTTGACCCACAGACAAAACGCATGAGATTGGCAACTGTTCATCCGGGGGTTTCGGTTCAGCAGGTTGTGGAGAACTCGGGGTTCGACCTTGTTATCCCGAAGAAAGTGCCGACAACAGAATTGCCTACCCATGAAGAACTGGCGTTGCTAAGAGCCATTGATCCAAACGGGATCTACATACCAAGATCTAAGCAGGCGTGATGGTTTCTTTCGGTTTGAGTTTGGGCTTCTGTCTAGTTACTTCTTCGACCACCTTCCAAAACTCCTCTTCTGACAAGCCTCGCCGCAAATCCTTCATTAGCCTCTTTATCTGGTAAAAGGTCATCTGCGCTTCGCCTTTGTCTGCACTTTCATGCATCCGCCTGATTCTCTTGAGTATTTCTCCAACCTGCAGAGGTGAAGCTTTGACCTCAGCCTGGGCCAAGCGAGTTTCAATCCATTTCCTGCCTGCTTGTCGATAGGTGAAATACTGCGCTTCTCTGCCAATGATCTCGGGTGGAAAAGGTTCATACACCAGCGACTGAGCCAACGCGCCTTCAAAGTGCTCATCAAGCTCATACGCAAAGGCATTGTCACCAATTATTGGCTTGTGAAACTGCACAGGGAGCGCGAACGTTTTTTCAGCCAGTTGTGAAAGTCTATACAGCTTGTCCAACTCTATGCCAGTGTCTAAATCGTAAAGCAGTTCCAGTGCGGTAACAACTTCCTCCAACGGTGCAGCCCCTGCTCTTTCTCCGAACCCTGCAATACACGTGTGCACGTACGCCACTCCTTCCTCGACAGCTGCAAGAGTGTTTGCTGTCGCCAACCCAAAATCGTTATGGCAGTGAATCGACAATGGAACACCCTTGACTCTAAGCTGCATAAGGCCTCCCTTGACATGCGAGATCAAGTATCGCATCGACAGAGGCCGCAGAAACCCCAAAGTATCTGCAATCACTAAGCGATCGGCACCGGTCTCTACAGCTTCTTGGAAAATTCTTACGATATCCTCAAGCGGCGTTCGAGTGCCGTCTTCCAGTACGAAGTCCACCTTGGCGCCATGCTTCTTAGCATATTGTATGCATTCAACGGTTCTCTGCAGAACCTGTTCTTTCGTCATCTTCAACTTGTATTGAAGATTAATTCCGTTGAAGGCTGTGTGTATTGAGATTTCCCTAATTCCACATTCGAGGCACGCATCAACATCACTTTTTTGTATCCTTGCAGAAGCTGCAAGGCTGGCTTGCTGAAAGCCTTCATTGGCGATTCTTTTGACCCCGTTCTTTTCTTCTTCAGATAATCCAGGATGCCCAACGGACATTATTGAAACACCAATCTCATCCAGCATCTTAGCAAGCTTGACCTTTTCCACGTAAGTCAAGAAAACCGTTGGAGTCTGAACACCTTCTCTCAAAGTTTCGTCCCAGATGAAAACTCTTTCAGGAAGTCGTGGGGGCAAATTCTTTCGCAAGCGGTTGTAATTTGCTATCAGTCCTTGCGCCTCAAGTTTCTTGAATATCGTTTTTCTCAACTAGCATGCCTTCCTGATAGCCAAAATGGAAAGATAGACTGTAATGCTACAGCCAGTCATATAAGAATTGACATTTCACCCACGTTCAAAACCAAAAACTAATCTACCCCACAACAATACTTCATACACCAAAAGTGTGAATCGCCATGGACTTGTTCGAAACCGTCGAAAAAAGACGCAGCATAAGAAAGTTCAAACCAAACCCGATTCCAGATAAGGATCTGAAGAAAATTCTGGAAGCTGGACGCTTAGCGCCTTCAGGAGGCAATCGCCAACCATGGAGTTTCATAGTTGTCAGAAAACCTGGAACAAAGAAAAAGCTAGCCGCAGTCGCGAATCTTCAACGATTCATTGCCGACGCAGACACAGTCCTCATAGCGCTTGGCGACCCTGCCGTGTCCAAGAGTCTTTACAAGCAAGATCCAATGATAGCCATAGAGCACATGGTGCTCGCCTCAACCGCACTCGGATACGGAACATGCTGGATCGGAGCATTCAACGAAAACGACGTCAAGGAGATCGCCAAAGTTCCTGAAAACATGACTGTGATCGCTCTGCTCCCCATAGGTGTCCCCGATGAAAACCCGCCTCCAAAACCGAGGAGAGCCTTCAAAGAGGTCTTCTTCAAAGAATCCTATGGCAAGCCAATGGAAATGTAAGGCACAAGTTGACGTATCCTTTTTCTCTTCTCTCAAGATGCTCTGGATTCGCGTAAGGCTGTCCAATTTGTCATTAGGGCTATCCGTGTGATTTCTCCAACTGCTCAGCAAAGTTTTAAATCAAATGCTTTCATAACCAACCTTGTTCACGGTGAACGAGTATGGAGCCTTTTCCATGGTGGAATCCAAAACAACAGCACTTGATGGAGGACGCTAAAGCCTTTGCTGATGCCAGTCTACCGAAAGGTGAAGAAGTCTTCTGGACACAGAAGTTTCCATCTGAGTTGTTGAAAGAAGTCGCACGCAAAGGATGGTTTGGCACCGTCATTCCAGAACAGTATGGAGGTCTGAACGCAGGCGTGACTGGAGCAGCCATCGTCGCCGAGGAGTTGAGCAGAGTTGGCTCAGCCTTGGGCGAGGCTTACGCAGTTTCCATGTTTGGAGGCGTTGAACAGCTTTTGGCTTTCGGAACCGAAGAGCAGAAGCGAAAGTGGCTTCCGAAGATAGCTCAGGGAGAAGTGGTTGGCGCGGTCTGCATAACAGAGCCTTCTGTCGGTTCAGATGCTGCAGGAATTGAAACCACAGCGAGACGAGATGGCGACCACTTTTTGTTGAACGGGAAGAAACGCTTCATAACCAACGCAGGGTTGGCGGACATTTACGTTGTTTACGCTAGAACAAGCGAAAAACCCGAGGACAGAAACAAGTATCAGCATCTTACCGCATTCTTGGTGGAAAAAGGGGCGCCTGGTTTTTCGGTTGAGAAGATCAACGAGCTTTCAGGCTGGATTGGGCTGCCAAACGGTTTCTTGGACTTCGAGGATGTTAAAGTCTCGGAATCAAGCATAATAGGTCATGAAGGTGCAGGCTGGAAAGTCATGATGGCTGGCCTAAACTTTGAACGCACCGTATATTCAGCAGGCATGCTGGGACCCATGCGGGAATCGATACGGTATGCGGTGACATACGCCCAGCGGCGATTGCAGTTTGGCAAACCAACGATCGAAATTCCCACTAACCAAGCAAAGATTGCAGACATGCTTGCAGGTCTAAGTACCTCCAGATTGCTCGTGTACCACGCCGCGCACCTCTTGGATGAGCATAAGGATGCGATGATTGAGGCTGCCACAGCAAAAATGTTCACGTCAGAAACCTACGAAAGACTCATCAGCGACTCCATTATGGTCATGGGCGGAGACGGCTGGACAAGATTCTATCCTGTCGAAACCTATCTGAGAGACGCGAAGGTGAATCAGATTGGAGCAGGCACAAACGACATCATGCGACTCGTTGTCTTCCGAGGGGGACTCAAGACGATGGCAAAAGACCTGAAGCTACCACACCGACAATTACACAGTAAACTTGGAGTGCCAATCTCAACAAACGAGCAGCCACCAAGATCGGAGCCTTCAGAAGACAACATACTGAAAGCGTTGGCTGAAGATTACCAAGTGAACCCTGGCCTCTTCATGAGTCGAGAAGACCTGAAAGAAAGACTGGCAAATGCAAGCGACGAGCAGCTTGACCAAGTTCTTAAGAACCTTGAATTGAAGGGGCTGGCGAAGATCTATCGTGATGGCCGTGGAACAATGGCGCTGGCAAAAGCAACGTTTGAAGGGCTACGTAAGTCGGGACCGTTGGAGAAGTACAAGTGGTATCCAGAATGGCTCAGTAAAGACTATGTTTTCTAAGACTCAACATAGAAAAGGCATAGGCAAAGAGGCGACGCTGCAACAATATTAGCCAAGCAATTGCAAGGTTTTGTGACCCATCCAAAAAAGTGCTCCTGCTTGCAAAGATTTTTTAACATGGCACCAAGCTAATAAGTCCTTATTCAAAGATGGTGAGAACAATGGAAGTCAAGAAAATCGCTGTTTTGGGCGCAGGCCTGATGGGCCATGGGATTGCCCAGGTAGCAGCGCAAGTGGGCAAATACGAAGTCTGCATGCGCGATATCGAGCAGAGATTCATTGACAGTGGCATGACCATGATACGGGAAAGCCTGCAGAGATTCGTCAAGAAGGGCCAAATGAATGAAACTCAAATGAATGAGATATTGAGCAGAATCCATCCCACTCTTGACCTTAAAGGAGCCGTCTCAGACGCTGATCTGGTAATTGAAGCGGTGCCTGAAAACGTTGAATTGAAGAAGGCCATGTTCCGAGAAGTAGACACCTACGCGCCAGCAAACGCTGTAATAGCGTCAAACACGTCCTCAGTTAGCATAACAGAGATTGCTTCAGCCACAAAACGCTCCGAAAAAGTCTGTGGAATGCATTTTTTCAATCCTCCACAGCTGATGAAGCTCATAGAAGTCATACGAGGAGCAAAGACTTCCGACGAAACCATACAGACAGTCTTGAATGTAGCCCACAAGATGGAAAAAGAAACGGTTCTCGTCAAGAAGGATTGCCCAGGCTTCATCGTCAACCGCATACTCATACCCGCTTTGAACGAGGCGGCTGAACTGTATTGGGAAGGCATAGCTGAAAGAGATGATATTGACAAGGCCATAAAGCTGGGACTGAACTGGCCCATGGGTCCACTGATGTTGCTTGACTACATTGGGTCAGACACGACACTGGCGATTGCCGATGTCTTGACGAAGGAGCTGGACCCGAAGTTTCACCCCAGCACGGGATTGAAACAGATGGTCAAGGCTCAGCTTCTGGGAAGAAAAACCGGCAAAGGCTACTATGATTGGACGCTTAAGTAGACACATAGCTATCTTTATATGCTAGAAGCTCCAAATAGCCATGCATGCAAACCGATTACGTCCAAATGTGGCTTGATTCCGTAGCTGTATCCCACAGCGGTGCAAACGCGACACAGAAGCGTTATAGAAGCGGGATAGAAGCTTTCCTGAAGTACGCCAACACGACGGCAGAAGACATTGTTGCCGACTACAGCAGGATGAACGAGAGAGAGTTCAAACAGAAGTATGCGCAGCTCTTGAAAAGTTACTTAGGCTCACTGATGCGTCAAGGCTACGCTCCTGGCTCTGTTGGAAACTTCGTTTATGGTGTTCTTTCCTTCTTCAAGCATAACGACTTGCCAATCGGATATGTTCCCCCCGTGCGATATAGAACAGTCTTCCACAACCGCGACATAGAAGCTGAAGAGATAGTGAAGATTCTCCAAGTCAGCGCTCCGAGAGAACGGGCTTTCTACACGTTCATGGCCCAATCGGGCTTGAGGCCTACGACGATATGTAACCTTCGATTAAAGCATATCGAGCCGGACTTTTCAAGCGGAAAGGTTCCTTGCCTAGTTAATGTTCCTGAGGAGTTGACGAAAGGCCAATATCACGGCTACATCACTTTCGTCGGAGAAGACGCAGTCAAGTATCTGAAATCATACTTTAACACTAGAAGAAAACTGACTAGGGACAGCTACTTGTTCGTCAACTACGGCTCTGAAGACCCTATGATCTTCAACACTGTGAGTAGCCTCTTCCGCAAAGCCGTGCGGATACTGAGAGAAAAGGGCGAAATGGATTATGAACAGAAGAAGGCAGACAGGCCAGCCGAGATAAGACTATACAACCTGAGAAAGTTCTTCAGGAAAATGGCTAACCAAGCGGGCTTCGAGAACGTTGAGTATTGGATGGGTCACACCGGCCCGGGTGTTGACGCGAGTTATAGACCTAGAGACCCAGAGTTTTACCGAGCTATCTACGAAGAGAAGGCTATGCCTTTCTTGCGGTTGGAAACTGCGACACCTACTGAATCAGGAAAAATGATAGAAGCGCAAGAAAAACGCATTGACGAGCTATCGACGTTGGTTATGAGAGTGAGCGAAGAAAACAAGAGTTTGAGAAGTTCTCTAGCTGAATTGTTGAGAGATTCGAACTATGCAGTTCTGCGAGAAGGCAAGGGCAAAACAGAACCCAGTGACACAACAAAGGAGCTTCTGGAAGAAGTCAAAAAACTCGGAAATCGTCTCAGCGCGATTGAGAAGAACAAGGCTGCCTGAACTATCACCCTTCTTCCTAACTTAACGAAGCATACCAATCTAAATAACCAGTGGTTCGTTCAAGAATGGTCTTGGCTTCCCTAATGTCTTTGTTGATCTCTGTCGTTATGAAGTGGTCCAGTTTGGGATCAGCCTTGCAAACCTTGGCTAGGTTCTTGTCTTTGGCGAGCAGGATGTAGTCCACGAGGATCGCCTTGTCAATTTGTTGCTTGATTAGCTCAACGTGGTGAGGCTGTATCTCGGCCTTTTGGAAGACCATTCTGTAGGACAGCCTGTTTGAGTCAACTGCTTTTCCTATGACTTCCAGTATTTGTTGTGCAACGCCTGCCTTCTTGAACTGCCCGAATTTTGTGAAGGTTAGAAACATGTCTGGGTGGTTCTGAACGACTTCTTCCAACTTGAGACAAGGCTTAGGAGACAAGAAGACATACTTAATGAATCCCTTAACAGTAATTCTGTAGAACTTTTTGGCCTTCCCACCTGCGTCTGGTGATTCTGTTCTGGCAAGCTCAATGTCGCCTTCCTTCTCAAGCTTCTGGATGTATCTCAAACCTGTGTGGTAATCCTTACCTAATGCCTTTGGTAGTTCCTTCTGTGCGTACTCTTTGTTTTGGGCAAGCAGTGACAAGGTCTTCCAGATATTCTCTTCTGACGTTCGATATTGCATATAACCCACCAATGTGTGAATGTAGCAGCCAATATGCATAAAAATGCTTATAATTCTTTTGCAATATTCTTAGAATGGATGTGCACAAAAATGCCGATTGTTCGAAAAGTAATAGCGGTTGGTGACAGCCGAGGCATCTCACTGCCAAAGTCTTGGCTTGATTATCTGGAATGGCAAACCGGCACGAGAGTTAGGGAAGTTGCGATCGAAGTTGACGGCATTCTACGGGTTTCGCCAATCATAAAGACCCAGGAGCGCAAGGAATGAAGACGAAAAGAAACTGTTGGCTTTCACCTTCGAGACTGGTGGAAGAATCAGCGAAGTCTTACAGCTCAGAACCTTCATGTTCCATATCGTCAAGGACGCTCGACCACCGTTTTTGATTGTTAGGGATATGCCACTGTGTAAGAGGTATCATAAGATCAGCGAGCTTAGGGAATGTGATCAATGCCACAGCTTGAACCCTAAAGGCTTGACTCAATGCCAAAAGTGCGGAAAGAATCTCTTCGACAGCAAGAAGAGGTTTGAAACCGTCAAAGACAACGTGACAAGGAAGGAGTTTGTCATAAGGACGGATGAGCCACTGGCCAAAACCGTTCTAAAATCGGTTTATGACTGTATGCAAAGGCAACAGAGCCTTATCTTCTTGAACCCAGAAACAGGCAAACCCTTCAGCCGAAAATGGGCATACAAAACTTTGAGAAGGATAGGAGCCGAGAACGGGATCTATTTGTACCCTCATCGGTTGCGTAGCGAAAGAGCTTCACACTTGGCTGGCAGCCTGAAAGCTGAGTCGCTTCTTGAGTGGTTCTCATGGGAGTCTTGGAACACAGCTAAGAAGTACGCACGGAAAGGAGCTCTCGGATTAGCCAAAGAAATGGGTGTGGAGATTCCAGAACAGAACACGCAATAGCCAAAGTTTTCTCTGTCCGTAGACCTTAAAGCTCTAAGGACTTTTACAACGAAAAGGAGCCTGAATTAGGCTTCTTTAGCGTTATATATAATATACATATCTTATGAAGTTCATTTCAGTTCAGTCATGAGTTATAATCAATCGTGTTTGAGAAGGTAGGTCAGGCTAACACTCTGAGACCAGCCTAACCTGGCGAATGCTGGCTTGAAGAAAAAGGAGAAAGAGAGAGTGGCAAGCTACTCGTTTCTGAGGTAGTAGTAGCAGTCTATCGTTATCCATCCTGAAGGAGCAATCGACTGCAAACCTATAGCCTTGAAATCCATGTAAAAGTATGGACCACTTACCGCTATTGGTTCGACCATCCCGGGATGCTCAACACTCCAACCCACAGCACCAAAGTCATCAAAGTCGAATCTGTTTATTGTAATGTTCAATGTCGAAGAATCGAGCTGTAGATCATTCCCATAGCCCACGAAGTCTGTGAACGACATCCCGCATGGATAGACGACGACGTTTGCACCCGAGATATTCTGGCTTGCACCTACAATCATAAGACTTAGATAGATTCTGTCGTATCCTTCGGTGAAAAATGGGGTTCCAGTGTTCGAGTATGAGATATCTTCACCTGTTGCCCATGAGAAATTCATAGGCCAGGCCCAGTTAACTTTCCCGGATTTGTACGGCGGAGATTCAGTGCAGGGCGATGTCGTCAATGTCACCTCTAATTGGACTTGAACCGTGTAATTGACTCGTGCGTTGTTGTTGTTTTTGACCATGACAAAAATGTGTGACGTCCTTACAGGGTAACACCTGATCGCTGGGAAAAACCAACTCACTATTGGCCATGTGTCAGATGTGACAGCAACATCTCCAATGTACTCGATTACAGTCACAACCGCACCTGTCCCGGACGCGGTTCCGGACACCACGATCTGTGCATAACCTTCTGTAGCCAGATACTGACTGACTCCTTGCCCAGAGGAAAGATCGACCTTTCCAGAGGTATAGTAAGAGACATGGGGTGGCCAGTTTGTCACGTTCACGTTCTTCGTTGGGTCTCCAAAAGTGTCAAAAGCCATTCCAAGTTGTACAGCCTCTTTAGCGTTTATGTGCCCATCTTCATTGGAGTCTATCCAAGGGTCATATTCGCCTGTGCCTAAAGCGCTGTTGTTGCTTCCAGCTGGAAGAATAGTGAGCAGTGCAAATGTCAGGCAGAAGGTGCAAAGCACGGCTATCACTAGGTGTCTTTTCGTTATCATTGTATCACCTCCGTTAAACAGAAAATGTCAACTATGGTTACAATTGGCTTCCAGCGGATAATAGCCTTGTGGAACAAGCTTCTAGAACTAGAAACCGCTTGAGAGAGATGTGCGCTAACGACCAAGGACAAAAGACGCTTGAAGGAGCCTTAATCGTGCTCAAGCAAGCACACGTTAAGGCAGGCTTTGGCCGAAGTTTGAGCCGAGTACGATGGCGTCTTTAGCGTTCACAATTTTGTCTGCATTGATGTCTCCGGGCAGTAGTTGCTTGACTTCGTAGTTTTGTGTTGAGCTGACTCCTACGCTTCCAGCATTGTCGTATGCTGTTATGAAGAACTCGACGTTATGCGTTTGCCCTGGGATCTCAGTAGTCCACACGTTCATAGTAGAGTTGAAGGTCATAGAAGTGTTCCACCATTCTCCACCGCTGATTCTGTACGAGAGCTCGACAACCGCAATTCCCCCTGAGCCTTCTGACGCACTCACGTTTGCAGAAAAATGAAGATTGGAGAAAGTAACAGTCGAATCTTGAGAGCTCTGCCTTAAAGAAAAAAAGGCGGGGGGTTATCGCGGTTTCCACAAACGGACACGTACAAAGTTCCAGTAGACGTCCGTTACTCCCCTGCAGAGCGTAATAGTGTTCGCAGACGAGTCAACCCAGGCCAAGCCAGACTCGACGTCAGTCTTGACAAGCCAGAAGTCAGCACTTCCAGCCCCATAAGACGTTGTGCTGCCTGCCAACGCGTATCCTCCGTCGCTAGTCTGCAACAAAGCAGGGTTAGATTCATTATCTGTTCCTCCGTAGGTGTTGTTCCATTGCATGTTACCCGCCGCGTCTGTCTTCACAAGCCAGAAATCCAGGTCGCCGCCAGCCCCTGTGTTGCCCGCGAGTACGTAGCCTCCGTCGTCCGTCTGAATCACCTTGCCCCCCACTTCACCGTCTGTTCCTCCGTATGTCTTGCTCCACTGCATGTTCCCACTCGCGTCCGTCTTAACTAGCCAAAAATCAGTGTAGCCAGCGCCAAAAGACTGTGTGTAGCCTGCCAACGCGTATCCTCCGTCGCCCGTCTGAACCACGGAAAACGCTACATCATTTTCTGTTCCTCCGTAGGTGTTGTTCCACTGCATATTTCCGCTCGCATCTGTCTTCACCAGCCAAGAATCACGGTCGCCAGCCCCAAAAGAATATGTGAGGCTTGCTATAGCGTAGCCTCCGTCGTCCGTCTGAATCACCTTGCCCCCCACATCGGTATCTGTTCCTCCGTATGTCTTGCTCCACTGCATGTTCCCACTCGCGTCCGTCTTCACCAGCCAAGCGTCGTAGCTACCAGCGCCGAAAGACGCTGTGAGGCCTGCCAACGCGTATCCTCCGTCGTCAGTTCTAACCAACGACTGCGCCGCTTCTTCGTCTGCTCCTCCGAAGGTTTTGCTCCATCCTGAAGTGAGGCTTGTCAGACCATAGTGTTTCTGGTGTGGTCCGCTGTCCAGATCGGCTTTTCCTTGTATGTCCACGAATAGGTCTGTGCTGTTCATATTATGCGTTATGACAATGTTTTGTCCGCATTTGTCCGTGATATCTATCCAACCGCTGTCGTAAGCTAAGCTTGCCTTTTCCAGAGGAGCACCCGAACTGCCGAAGATTGTGCCAAGGATAACCGCGTCTTTGGCGTTAATGTGGCCGTCATCGTTGATGTCTGCCCAAGGATTATACTCGCCGACACCGGCAATGGGCACTGCCACAAACAACGCGACACCAAAACAACAGAAGAGGAAAGCAAGAGCAATAGTCTTCATTCTAATCAAAATATCACCTCCCCTTCCTCCACAAAGGTACACTATCATTGCAGAAAAGAGCAACATATCTGTCTTATGTAACAATCTTCTATGCCCTTAGCGAGCGCGCTGAGCACTACAAAATGGAAGTGCGGAACAGCGCACCCCACGGCAGACTCTTCTCGCTTGAATGCTTGTACTTTGGCAGAAACCTAGTCAAGCGCACTTAGCGAGTGACAACAAACTGGCAACAAAGTAGCCGATTCCACAATAACAGTGCTTGCCTGAAGCCGTATTTTTCAATCAGCCGTTTCCAAGTGCCCTACGTGCGGCCAAGAACTCGAGTAGCAAGGCAGGCTAGGCACAGAAAGTCTAATATGGGAAATAGGCATTAGTCTCCGTATAGTTGCAGTTAGACAACATGCAAGATAAACACATGGCTATAATTGGACGCAGAAGTAGGAGGCGCAGGATAAAATGGATTTTAAACTCATAATCTACGAGAAAGGCGATGGAATAGCCACTCTCACATTGAACCGGCCTGAAGCGTTGAACGCCTTCAGCAGGGAGGTTGTTTCAGAAGTTCTTGAGGCTCTAGAGGATGCAAGAAAAGACGAGAATGTGCGCGTTGTGGTGTTAACTGGCGCCGGAGAAAAGGCGTTCTCTGCGGGTGCTGACATCAAAACCATGATTGGAATGAACGCGCTGAAAGCCAGAGACCTCTCTTTAATGGGTGAAGGACTATGCCGTGCACTTGAAAGCTTAGAAAAACCTGTTATCGCAGCTTTGAATGGCTACGCCCTAGGCGGAGGCTTGGAAGTTGCCATGGCGTGCGATCTCCGCATCGCATCTGAAAACGCTCGAATAGGGCAGACTGAAATCAACATTGGCTTAATTCCAGGCTGGGGTGGAACTCAAAGGCTTACAAGGCTAGTTGGAAGAACGAAGGCAAAGGAGCTTGTTTTTACCGGAAGAATGATTGATGCAAAGACAGCTGAGCGGCTGGGCATAGTGAACATGGTAGTTCCAGCGGACAAGTTCAGGGAAACAGTGAGACAGTTCGCTTTGGATTTGGCGGCGAAGGCTCCAGTGGCGCTTAAAGTGGCCAAAGCTTTGATCGATAAGGGTGCAGAGATCGGCTTGGATTCTGCGTTGGCCTTGGAGCGAGAGGGCTTCGGCGTCGTTGCTTCAACTGAAGATTTGCAGGAAGGCGTCAAAGCCTTTACGGAAAAGAGAAAACCGCTGTTCAAGGGCAAGTAGTCCAAACAAAAAAAGATGTTTTTTTCGCGCTCATAAATCCAAGTCCAAGAAGTGTTTATATCAAAGTAGATCAAGAACCTACGGCATCCAGCATGCGATAATGCTCAGAGGAGAATGTCAGAGATTTGAAGGCCATAATCTTCGGTCCACCTGGCTCAGGCAAAGGTACCTATGCCTCCCGACTACGTGCCAAGCTCGGCGTAGATGTCATTGCCATGGGTGACATTTTTCGCGAAATAATGAAAGAAGACAGCCCATTAGGCAAGAAAGTCAAGCAGTACGTGGAAAAGGGCTTACTCGTTCCAGACGATGTTGTGATAGAGGTCTTGAAACAGCGATTGGCGAAAAGTTCGAGCAAGAAAGGTTTCATCTTGGACGGTTTCCCACGCACGCTTGAACAAGCAAATGCTTTGGATAAGATCGTAGCCATTGATGTAGTCATCAAGCTCACTGTGCCTGACTCGATAATCATCGAACGTCTTTCCACGAGATGGATCTGCAAGAACTGCGGCGAAGTTTATAATATTCGCTATTTGAAGCCAAAAGTGGAAGGACTCTGTGACAGATGTGGCGGACAACTCTACCAGCGCCCAGACGACACCGCCAAGGTCATCAAGGAAAGGATACAGGTTTACGAGCGGCAGACGCAGCCAATTCTACAGCATTACAAGGAAAAGAAGGTTCAGTTTGTGGAGTTCAAGTGTGAAATCCTAGACATGAACCCAGACGTGGCCGTTGAAAGCATCCTAAGAGATCTCAAGGCACTCAAGCTGGCCTAGAGTCCATCAAGGGAAACAGTCAGGTCAAAGCCCAGGTTTTCCACCAAAAATTATATGTGAAAGCGCAAGCTATGAGATTTCCTCCTTGACAGGAGAATAACCGCATTGCCTGATCCCAACGTGTTGTTGAAAGATGAACCTGGACAAAGGACGCTTTTGCTGGGTAATGAAGCTATCGCCAGAGGAATCCTCGAAGCAGGCATAGGCATAGTTACGACCTACCCTGGTACGCCAGCGTCTGAAATCGGTGATTCAATCTCGGTCATAGCCGCTAAAGCAGGTTTGTACATGGAGTACTCTACGAATGAGATGGTAGCGGTTGAGGTGGCGGCTGGAGCCGCAAACTGCGGAATCAGGGCATTGACTGCAATGAAGCACGTTGGATTTAACGTTGCTGCAGACGCGGTAATGACTCTATCATATGTTGGGGTGAAGGGCGGATACGTGATAGTGACAGCTGACGACCCAGAATGTTACAGTTCACAGAACGAGCAAGACAACAGATACTATGCTTTGCTCTCGAACTTGCCGTGTCTTGAACCCTCTAATCCGCAAGAGGCAAAGGACATGCTGCATTCCGCGATAGAGATTTCGGAAAAGCTCGAGTTGCCCGTGATTCTAAGAACAACCACGCGTGTAAATCACACCCGCGGCCCAGTCATTTATGGCAAGCTTGGTAGACCAAGCTTGAAGGGTAAACTAGTTAGAGATGCGAAACGCATGGTTATGGTTCCAGCGCACGCTAGACTAATGCATGTGAAGCTTCTGGAAAAACTGGACGAAGCCAAAGATATCAGCGAAAACTCTCCTCACAATACTCTTCCACGAAAAGGAAAAACCGATACAGGTTTAGTCTCATCTGGTTCAGCCTACAACTACGCTGCCGAAGCCATAAGCCTGCTGAGCTTGGGTTTCGATATTCTCAAACTGGGAATGACACATCCGCTTCCTGAAAAACTGATTGGCGGATTCCTGAACAGCCACAAAAGAATCATAGTAGTTGAGGAACTTGAACCGTATCTGGAAATGCAGATCAAGGCTATCGCGAAGGATTACGCACCGAACGTTGAGATCCACGGCAAAATGAGTAAACAGTGTTTTCCAAGAAAAGGAGAACTTTCCACTCGTTTAGTTGCCGAGGGCCTAGCAGAGATAACTGGAAAGAAGCTGCCCATGGATTTCGCGAAGATAGATGAAGCTTACGCGCAAATAGCAAGGGATCTGCCTGCGAGACCGCCGATTTTGTGTGCCGGTTGCCCACACAGAGCATCATTCTACGTCATAAAGAGAGTTGGAGGCGAAAAGGCGAATTATCCAACTGACATAGGGTGCTATGCTTTGGGAGCTGCTCCACCATTGAGCGTGGGTGACTTGCTCATTTGCATGGGTTCTGGAGTTAGCACGGCTCAGGGAATGAGAATCGCCACGGAAGCGCCCACGATTGCCATTATCGGAGACTCAACTTTCTTCCATGCTGCTTTGCCGGGACTGGTGAACGCTGTCTATAACAACGCGAAAATCACTTTGGCCGTCTTGGACAATGCCACGACAGCGATGACTGGTCATCAGCCCCATCCGGGAACTGGCTTAACCGGTATGGGAAGCCCCTCAGAGAGAATAAGCATTGAGAGAGTTGCTGAGGGTTGCGGTGTCAAGTACGTGAGGGCAGTGGATCCATTTAAGATAAAAGAGGCTACGGAAGTTTTGAAGGAGGCTTTGCAGCACAGCGGGCCTTCCTTGGTGGTTTTTCGCGCTCCGTGCACGCTCCTTAGCATTCGAGAGAAAAGGCGGAAAGGCGTGAAGATCAAACCTTGTGAGATTTCGGACAAGTGTTCTAACTGTATGGCGTGCGTCAAGCTGCTGGGGTGTCCAGCCTTGGTAGTTGAAAAGGGGCATGTGAGAATTGACGAGACTCTTTGCGTCGCTTGTGGGCTATGTGTTTCTGTGTGCCCTTACGGAGCAATAGACCGCAGGGGTTGAGTAGATCATGGAATTCAATGTTGTTTTAGCTGGCGTTGGGGGGCAGGGCACGATTCTTGCGGCTGAGATTCTGGGTGTCGCCGCCGTGAAGGATGGATTGAATGTTCGGGTGAGTGAGATCCATGGTATGGCACAGCGAGGTGGAGCTGTGACTTCTAGTGTGAGGATAGGTGAGAACGTTTTGTCGCCTACGGTTCTGGATGGACAGGCTGATGTGCTTCTAGGGTTTGAGCCTTTAGAGACCGTGCGAAACTTGAAGAGCGCTTCAGGAGAGACTCTTGTGATATTGAGTGACGAGTGTATTCCTCCCACGGAGCTCTCAGCCAAGAACGTTGCTTATCCAACCATGGATGAGATTCTGGAAAAGATTCGCAGATTCACTGAGAAAATTGTTGTTGTGGAGACTGGAAGACTGGCTGGTGAAGCTGGAAGCAGTCTCACCCGGAATACTGTCTTGATCGGGGCGTTGGCGGCGACTGGGAAAGCACCTGTGCGAGTTGAGAGCTTAAAGGAAGCGTTGCGGGAGCTTGTGCCAACTAAGCACGTGGAAATGAATCTCAAAGCATTTGAACTTGGCTATGAATACATGAAGAAAAAAGTTTAGGTCGCTTCTGTCTTAGGATCGGCGGAGCCTTCTTTTTCTTTTTTCAAAATGGCTTTCAGTATGCCTTGGAAGAGCTTCATGTCGGAAACATTTACGAGTGGAATTTGGAAGCTTTTATCGACTTCCAAGATCTTCTCGAACTTCGGAAACTCGGCGTAGCAGATTTGGCTAATTGGGAATTCCTTCTCTTTCAGCTCGTGTTCAAAGGATTTGTCGTAGACTTCGAGGCAAATAATGTAGCCGTCTATCCAGTAGAGCCTAGTGATTCCATAGGTTGCAGCGCACCATGCGATGTTGTTGGTTGACCGCTTGTCCAAACCTAACACTAGGATTTTTCTTGTGGGGGCGATTTCGACTTCCATTTGTTTCTTTTACTCCTTGAAAGTGCTGTTGAGTACTTCTTTGGCTTTGCTGCTTATTTTCGGTCCGAGTCCATGGACGGTTTCAGACCAGTCGTCAACGTTTATCAGCGCGTTCATTGGGGTCTGGTAGGATTTGAGGATTGCTATGGCTTTTTCTCTTCCAATGCTTGGTAGGCTAGCGATGAAGTACACTTGGGCGTCGGATGTGCTGTCGATCTTCTTGAAAGCGTGGACGGTTGGCGCTCTTTTTTCGACTATTTGCTCTTGGTGCGCAGCAACGTATAGGAAGTCGATGGTTTCCTTGTAGGACGTTGTGTTTACCATTGCGATTCCGTTTCTTGCCAGACTGAACATGGCTCCCCAAACGGACGCGGGCTGAATCCTGCTATACTTGTAGATTATTGGCAAGTAACCTTCCAGGAGGATTAGGGATTTCGGATAGACTTCTTTGAGTCTGAACATTTGTTCGAAAAGATAGCGGCGTGTGAGTGTATAGACGAAGTCTTGAACAGTCTTTCGTTCCACGGCGCACACGTCAGACAGGATATAGTCGCCTTTCTCAAGCTGTTCGGTTCTTATGTTAACGCCGCGCTCTTTCAATCCCTTGACGATTTTCGCGGCAGTGCTGGCTTCACGGCTATCAATGATTATGGTTGGCTGTTGTTGGCGGTTCTGTTTTTCCTCTTTCAGATATGGAAGTAGCGTCTCTTCTCCTGACATTTTCTCAGCCTACGTTGTACTACAGAAGCACAAGAACTGAATTCTTACTGATAAGAGTTAAGCTTGATGCCTCTTGATAATGAAAAACTAGTAGACGCATAAAAAGGGAAAGGTAGAGTTTATGGCCCTTTCTTGGTGATTTCCTTAATGATTCCAGCAGCTACCGTCGTGCCCATGTCTCTGACGGCAAATCGGCCTAGCTCCTCAAACTCAGAGAACGTTTCAACCGATATCGGATGTAATGGTTCCATTCGCACTAGGGCAGCATCTCCTGTCTTCAGGAAAGTTGGTTTCTCTTCCACAACCTGTCCTGAACGCGGGTCAATCTTCTTTATCAGCTCAGTGAATTTGCATGCCACCTGTCCCGTGTGGTAGTGTAGCACTGGCGTGTAGCCTGCCGCGACAGCTGTTGGGTGATATATCACGATTATCTGTCCGAGGAACTCTTTTGCAACGGTCGGCGGATTGTTGACGTGTCCAGCGACGTCTCCGCGGGTAATATCCTGTTTGCCTATGCCTCTGATGTTGAAGCCTATGTTGTCACCTGGTTCGGCCTTCGCTATTCTTTCGTGGTGCATTTCTAGGGATTTGACTTCTCCTTGTTTGTTGGATGGCATGAAAATGAGCACGTCGTTCTCCTTGACAACTCCTGTCTCTACTCTGCCAACTGGAACTGTTCCTACACCCGTGATGCTGTAGACGTCTTGGATTGGAATCCGCAACGGCTTGTTAGTTGGTTTTGAAGCGACCTCAAACGTGTCCAAGGCCTCAATGAGTGATGGTCCAGTGTACCATGGCATGTGTTCGCTCTTTTTCACGAGGTTGTCGCCTGTCCATCCTGAAGTTGGCACGAACGGGAATTTCTCGACCTTGTAGCCAACCATCTTGAGCATTCTTGAGACTTCGTTCTTGATTTCGTTGTATCTTTCTTGGCTCCAGTTCACTGAGACGTCGTCCATCTTGTTGATTGCAACGATTAGCTGGCGGACTCCCAACGTGAAGGCCAGGAAAGCGTGTTCTCTAGTTTGGCCGCCTGGGCCTATTCCTGCTTCGAACTCGCCTCTTCTAGCTGAGCAGAAAAGCACAGCGCCGTCTGCTTGGCTCGCACCCGTGATCATGTTCTTTACGAAGTCTCGGTGTCCAGGCGCATCAATGACGGTGAAATAGTATTTCTTAGATTCGAACCTTAGGAATCGAAGGTCTATTGTTACTCCTCTTTCTCGTTCCTCTTTCAGGTTGTCGAGAACCCAAGCGAACTTGAATGATTCTTTGCCCATTTTCTTGGATTCTTCTTCGAACTGTTTTATTGTGCGTTCATCAACTGCTCCCGCTAAGTAGAGTAAGTGTCCTGTGGTGGTCGATTTTCCGTGGTCTACGTGTCCCATGATGACTAGGTTTAAGTGTGGTTTGCCAGATTTACTCATTCGTTTTTCCTCCTTATTTTCCTAAATCCTCATCAAATATTAGTGATTTCGTTTACACAACTGTTCATTCAGTTATTTTAAGTTTATGATGATGCTTCTGCGTTTATGATACGTACGCGGAAAACCTCTTAGGCCTTCTGAAGAGCATTATTCAGTTTTCTCTGTGACGTACTCGAAGCCAGCGCTGAGGACTTTCTTGGCTTCTTCCACTGTTGAGGCTGTGGCAACTTCGAACTGGTCGCCTTCGCTTCAAAATCAACGAAACAAAGCGAAGGAGCCCAACCAGAACTCGGGATTTCAACGCAAGAATCCACTAGCACTGTTTGAGCTCTCTCGGATACCTGTCTCGCCTTCTTGACTGAAGGTTCATCCTTAGCGCGCGCTGATGATTCTTCAGTGAATATACATGCAACGAAAACAAGTGCGTTCCGTATACGAAAGCATCAGCGAATCCCATTAAGAAGAGCGTTTCATTAAGACGAAAAGAAGGGGTTCCAACGGCTCAAACCATGTCGCAACCAACAGGCGTAGGTTGCATTTGCTGGTTTGAACCGTGAAACCTATCCAAAGCTGAAAAGCGCCTGAATAAAAATGTTACCAATGATCTGGGCTTATGCGCTACTCGCAAAAGGAGCAAGCTGTTAAAGGGATTATGGCAAGTTTGAAAAAGCATAGACAAGTTTTCTGCACCTAATTACAGCGCGCGCACTTGAATGCGAAGTGAGTGTTGTGCCTAAAACCGGAATCTGGGATAAGGGAACTGCATGAAAATGTCCTCAGACAGTTCTGTTGTCCAATCGCATTTATAGGGAAGCTTGCGTAATATTGGGCAGTAGCGTTCTGTTGTTGAAGGACGAGAAGAACACAGCAACGTTGCACGTTACAGTCAAACATGAAAGGAGTGATGGAAATGGCGGAAAAATCCGGAATTGTTTTCATTGGAAGTAAACCACCGATGAACTATGTTCTAGCGATCATCACAAGTCTGTCAGCAAGCAATTCTAAGGAAGTAGTATTGAAAGCACGAGGACAAGCAATAGCATCAGCTGTAGACGTAGCTGAGATAGCCAGAAGACGCTTCCTGAAAGACCTAAAAGTGAGCAGAGTCGTCATAGGAACAGAGGAAATGCCGGCAAGAGAAGGCGAAAACAGAACACGGATGGTTTCAACAATTGAAATAGCGCTCACAAAAGACTAGGAAAACTTTGTGAAGCGCACGCTTTCCAGTTTTTTCGGATACAAGCGCCTTCTACTTTGCTACGAGGGAAATGTGCAAACGAAGGCGATAGGCGATTAACGTGTGACGTTTTATTCGTAGAATATGAGGTTTTGTTCCTCCACGCTTTCGTGAAGCTTATTCACTGCGTCATAAACGTCCTGTTCTTTCTTTGCTCCTGTGCAAACAAGGTTCCCGCTAGCGAATATCAGTATGACCACCTTAGGCTCATCCATCCTGTAGATCAACCCTGGAAACTGCTCCGGCTCATACATGGTTTTTACGAGGGTGCTTACTGCCTGTTCCAAGTCTATCCTTCCGCCTAGGCTTGCGGAGGCAACAATGTTCTGAATCTTTAACTCTGGTTTGCTGATGATGATTATTCCACCCTTTTTCAACTCCCTGACAACTTTCATAACAGCGCTGCGTGCTTCATTTTCCGATTTCGCTCCCGTGCAAACCATTTTGCCGGAATTGAAAATCAGCGTGGCGGTCTTCGGTCTCTTTATCCTAAACACTAATCCGGGAAACTGTTCCGGACGATACTCAACTCCTGGAAAGCTCTTCACGACAGCGTTTAAGTCAACTCTCTGGTTTAAGGTGGCAGAAGCGACAACGTTTTGAATTTTTATTATGGCTTTAGTCTTCGGCATTAAGAACCAACTCTTATAGTGCAGCGGACGCTTATATACACGCGCTAGGGTATTTTGCGAAGTCTAGGAACTTTGCCATTGTCATGCCAACGTGTTTCATAGTGTTCTCGGTTTCCTATGTCCAAGCAATTGCTGAACGTAAATTGGGTCCTTAGGTTAGTACTCAAGAGCGCGCGTCGGTTGCGAAAGCATCAACAGAATTCACAAATAAAGAGGGAATCAGGCAGGAGCTTCCGTCACTATTCTGGTGTTTTGAGTTTATGATCTGACAGCACAATGTGAATTTATCAAGGTGAAAGCATATTAGAATTGAGTCTCAAACTGACTAAGTGGACGAAACAGAGCAATGCCAGCCAATTTGCCGCCGGACGCTAGGAAAAAATGGGCTGAGGTCGAAGCGACCAAAAACCCAAAGGACAGACTTGTTCGCATGGAAGAGTTCTTGAGTCTAGTTCCGAAGCACAAAGGCACTTTGAAGCTTCGTGGTCAAATAAAAAAGCAAATGGCTGTAATGCGCAGAGAAATGGAAGAGAAGAAGCGGAAGAAAGCTGGAAGAAGCGGACCGAAATTCTTCATCGAAAAAGAAGGCGCCGCTCAGATTGCCCTTTTGGGAATGACAGGTGCTGGGAAAAGCAGTCTATTGACAGCGGTTACAAACGCAAGGACAGAGATCTCGTCAAATCCTTACACGACAAAGGAGCCTGTCCCTGGCATAGTAGTCTACGAAGACATACAATTTCAGATGATCGAAACTCCGGCTGTGATGGAAGGTTCTGCTGATGGTCGAGCATGGGGACTTAAGACTCTGGCGACGGCGCGCAACGCTGACGGCCTTATCGTGATGGTTGATTTGTCACAAGATCCTGTGGAACAGTTTTCATTGATCTTGAACGAACTGGAAAAGGCCCGGATACTGGTCAGCAAGCCGAGGGGGCGCGTTGAGTTTGAGAGAAAATTCATGGGTGCTGGTCTACGAATAATACTGGTTGGCAAGCTCGTTGACTGTGACATGCGAGATGTGGAAGAGCTTTTGAAGAGCTACCGCGTGAATGACGCCGTCGTGAAGATTTCTGGCGAATCCACTTTGGAAGAGATTGAAGATGCGATCTTCGAAAGCACCACGTACAAGCCAGCCATAGTCTTGGCAAACAAGATTGACATTGAAGGTTCAGAACTGAATTTGGAACGTTTGAAGGCCCGTATCAGAAACAGGTTGCCCGTCATAGCTACTTCCTGCCAGAGAAAACTTGGTTTGGAAAGCCTCGGTGAAACCATCTTCAGAACATTGGACATCACCCGAGTTTATACGAAGGAACCGAGTCACAGAGAACACTCAAAGAAGCCTTTCATCTTGAAGAAGGGAGCGACGATTTATGACTTGGCAAGGGATATTCACAGCGATTTCAGAGAAAGATTCCATTTTGCGAAAGTCTGGTCAAAGCGCCTAACGTTTAGCCCGCAGAAGGTCGGTTTTGCCTTCATCTTAGTAGATGGCGATATTGTCGAGATCCATCTGAAATAACTGCGAGACGTGTTGCTATCTTGAGGCTTGGGCCACTCTTTCTATTTCATGACGTTTTGCAACGGCGTAGCTTTTCATGTCGTGGGTTCCAGCCAGAACCAGTTCGTCAGCCAGGCATTCTTCTATCGAGCGGGGGTTGTTCTCAGATGCCTGGCGTGCCCCTTCACTAATGTGTCTGATGGCCAAGTCTATTCTTCTTTGTGGGGCAACGTCAACTGATAAGTGGTAGACTATGCCTCCGTAGCTGATTCTCGTCGTGTCTTCGCATGGAGCACAGTTTTCCACTGCCTTGACTAATACTTCAATAGGGTTCTTGCCAGTTCGCAAATTAACTATTTCAAAAGCGTTTTTCACTATGTTAACAGCTTTTGCTTTCTTGCCAGCGTTCTTTCCCGGCCTCATGAAGTTGTTTACGAGTCTCTCAACGATGTTGACGTTTGCCTTGCGAAAGCGTTTGTGTTCATGTCTTCCCATGCTGTGTGTTACGACAACAGGTTTTAGAGATACGTAACGTTGAAGGCCCACATCTTGAACCCTGATGTCTTTGAAACTCCATTTTTCGAAAAGTTTTATGTCTTTTTCCTGCTTTCCTTCCGCCTTAACGCTCAAAATGCTCACCGTGCTGGTTTCTGTTTTCTTCCGTACACTAGTTCGTTTAATGATACTCCGTTGACTGTGACGACTTTCCATCTCACTCCTGGAATGTCTCCCATGCTTCTGCCGCGTGAGCCGCCTATGCCTTCAACTAGTACTTCGTCGTGTTCATCCACGACGTTCAGGGCTCCGTCCCCTGGCAGGAATGCTGTGATGCTTCTGCCGTTTTTGATGAGTTGTGTTCTTACGCATTTTCTGATGGCGCTGTTAGGCTGTTTGCTTTCGACTCCTACTTTTTCTAGAACTATTCCTTTTGCCATGGGTGCTCCTTGAAGCGGGTCTGCTTTCACGTCTAGTCTTAGGATTCTGCGGTTGTAGTACCTGCTGCTCCATCTGAGCTTTCCCCTTCTCTTAGTCAGTTGTCTAGCGGCGAATTCGCCTTTTGGAGATTTGGAGCCCATGGTGTTTTTCGCTCTCGCTACGTTTAATCGCAATTCTGATATTTAAACTGAACGAAGAGCTTTCTGGAACTACGTTTTTTGGATCGTTGCATTTCAACAGTGGCCTGCGCATCAGTGGAGTTTGGGCTTCTAGATGTGCTTAGAATGTTGAGCAAAATGGTTGTGGTTTATCTCTCTAGGATGAATGTCTTCTTGCGCTCAGTTGGTGTTGGGATGCGTTCTATTATCATTCTTTCTTCTGGTTTTCTGCTTAAGCCCACGGGTTTGAGCCTGTTAGCTAGTTTAAAGGCGGCCTCCAGTTTTGTGTTTCTCTCTGCGTATATCTCGAACAGGGCATCTAGTTTCTTGACGCGTTCACCAAGTTTCGCTTTGAGTAGGACGCCTGCAGTCTTCTCTTTGGGTGCGCCGGCCTCTCTGGCAACCCTTGCAATGTCTTCATTGTTGACCCATAGCACTTCGCCCTCTTGGTCCGCGGTTACTTCTGTTTTCTTGGGTCCAACTGCGATGTCTTCAGGTTTGACTTTCGGGTCTCCGCCCTGTGCCTCGATTATCTCTCTCAATTTTGCCTCGGCTTTTCCTGATTTGACGAGTTCTTCTGCTTTCTGTTTTCCGTTTTTGATGTCGAGCATCCCAAAGAGCAGGCCTGCCAATCCTGTGGCTTTTTCTTTAAGGTCGGCTGGCCCATTTCCCATTATGGTTGATAAAGCTTCTCTTGCTTCGAGAGCAGGGCCTATCGCGTTTCCGATTGGTTGCTCGCCGAATGTGACGGCGCACTGAACGGTCATTGCCAGACGCTTGCCCAGGTCTATGAAGTCATTCGCGAGTGCTTGAGCTTCGCCTATTGTCTTTATCTTTGCCCCTCTCCCGGTTGGGATGTCCACGACTAAGTGCGTGGCGCCTATGGCTTTCTTTTTGCTCATGATCGATGGAAGAAGCAGCGGGTCTATTGCCAGCGGGTACTCAACTTGTATGAAAATGTCGTCTGCTGGGGCAAGCTCTAGGGCGCCTCCCCACACCATGCACCCGTTGGTTTTCTTGACTACTTCCTTGATTTCTTCTATAGTCAAGTTGACCGGGCAAAGAACCTCCACGCGGTCAGCTGTTCCAGCCGCAGAAGTGATTGCCCTAGAAGACGATTTGGGTATGGTAAACCCGGCGGCAGCGACGATTGGCACAACCATTATCGTGGTTTTGTCTCCAGGTATTCCCCCGACGCTGTGCTTGTCAAGGATTGGTTTCTTCTTGAGATCTAGAGTGCTGCCTGTTTTCACCATTGCCTTGGATAACGCTTCAATCTCGTCCATGCTTACTCCGTGAATGCTGAGGGCAACGACCAGAGCGGCAAGCTCCACGTCACTGAGGTGTCTTTCGACCACGTCTCTGACTATTGTGTCTATTTCGTTTTCGCGAAGCCTTTCACCGCGTATCTTGGCTTGCACGTAGCGAAGCGATTCAGGAGCCTCAGCAGATTGAACATCAATGCTCTCTCCATCTTCTACGCACAGTTTCTTCTGAATCTCCTCGTACAAACCGATGTAGTTCAGCGGAAAATCGTTGGCTACGTTAACTATAGCGACCACATTTCTGTTCTTGGAGGTTATGTTGACCCTGTCGGAAGAGTGCACTCCCAAGAAGCCTGCGGTTTCGTTGTCCAGTATGGCGATGTTTCTTCCGCCTGCTTGGACATCCAGAAGTCTAGCTTTGAGCTGCATCCAAATACACGACCAGTCAATTATGTATGTTATCAGTTAAAGGTTTTAAGGCCAAATGGGTAAACAGAATCTGAGGGTTGAAAACGGTTTGAAATACGTGGATTTTGTGGATCTGGATTACACGCCTAAAGAAACTGACGTTGTTTGTACGTTTTATGTTGAGCCTAAAGGCATAAGCCTGAAGGAAGCTGCTGGCGGGGTTGCCGCTGAAAGCTCGGTGGGAACATGGACTGAATTGACGACCGAGAAGGCTTACGTTAGGAAGCTTGCTGCACACGTCTTCAGTATTAATGGGAATACTGTGAAGATAGCCTATCCGATGGAGCTTTTTGAGTTTGGGAACATGCCCAACATACTTAGCAGCATCGCGGGAAACGTTTTCGGGTTGAGGACGCTACGGAATTTGAGGCTCAATGATGTTGAGTTTCCCAAAGAAGTTGTGAATAGTTTCAGAGGTCCGAAATATGGAATTGATGGAATACGAAAACTCTTGAAGGTTTACGATCGCCCGTTGGTTGGCACCATAATCAAGCCGAAGCTCGGGTTGAAAACAACCGATCATGCACGCGTGGCATACGAGGCTTGGGTTGGCGGATGTGACATCGTGAAGGATGACGAAAACCTGAGCAGTCAAAGGTTCAACCCGTTTGAGGAGCGTGCCATTAAAACCCTAGAGAAACGAGACCAAGCTGAGAATGAGACAGATGAGAAGAAAGTTTACATGATTAACATCACGGCGGAAACGAACGAGATGATTCGACGGGCAGAATTGGTGCTTAAGCAAGGTGGAGAATATGTTATGGTGGATATTCTGACATGCGGCTTTGCCGCTTTGCAGTCGCTTCGCGATCGGGATCTTGACCTCGTTATTCACGCTCACAGGGCTGGGCATGCTGCTTTCACGAGAAACCCCAAGCACGGGATTTCAATGCGCGTAATAACCAAGATAGCTAGAATGATAGGTGTTGATCAGCTTCACGTTGGCGCCGTCGTAGGAAAGATGGCAGAAACCAAGAGGGAAGTTTCTGAGAACGTGGAGGCGCTGAAGATGAAGATGGGTGGGCTGAAGGTGGTTTTGCCCGTTGCTTCTGGAGGTCTGTATCCGAGGCTGGTTCCGTCCCTGATCGATTTCTTTGGAAAAGACTTCGTCATTCAAGCTGGGGGTGGGATTCATGGCCACAGTGATGGTACGGTTGCTGGGGCTAGAGCTATGCGTCAGGCCGTGGATGCAGCTCTGAAAGGTGTTTCACTCAATGAGTATGCTAAGACTCATAAGGAGTTGGAGGCGGCGCTTCAAACTTGGAAATAGACCGCTAAAGGATTCGCTTATTAGAAAATCCAAGGGTACTTTCTGTTCACAATCTCCATTACCGTGTGTGGCGAGACTATTCCTTCTTCGCATATTATGCCATGGATGTAATCACGCCTTGTCACGTCGAAAGCCGGGTTTCTTATGATTAAGTTATCCGGGGCATCTTTCCAGACTTCATCTGGGTTTCTCTCTTCTATCCCTTCGTAGTCGCCGCATGTGGTTGCTGGGTCAAATTTCAGGAGTTCAGATACGACGTAGAAGGGTGTTCTGGCCTCATGGGCAGCCAAAGCGACTGCGCTTGTGCCGATTTTGTTTATGACGTTCCCTTCTGAAGTTATGGCATCCGCGCCCACAATCACGATATCAACGTCGTTCATGAAATATCGGACTGCTGAATCCACGATCATCGTCGTCTTTATCCCAAGTTTCAGCATCTCTTTGGCGGTTATTCTGCCTTGAAGGAATGGTCTTGTTTCGGTGCAGACTACTTCGAAGCGCTTTCCTTGTTGCTTTGCCTTTTTCAGTACGTGAGTAACTGTTGAAGAGTGGCAGTGCGTTAGGATCACCGAGTTGTCTCTTATTCGTCGGGCACCTATTTCAGCGATTTTTTCGTTTGAGTTTTCAAGATTTTCAAGAAACTTGGCCGAGGCCCCTGAGACTATTCTCGCCAGCTTCGCGGTTTTCTTCTCAGTGTTACTTTCAACTTGGCTTACTATCCACCGGATGGCGTTTCTCATGAGAGGCTCTGTTTCTCTTGAGGCGAATAGGCTGTTCTTGGCTTCTGAGAGTTCATTTAGAAACTGGGTTTTGCTTTGGGTTTTGGTTCGTACAGCAGATGCTTCGATTGCCTTTATCGCAGCTATGGCAACGTTTCTAGCGCCTTGAATTTCAAGTTTCTTGATCTTTTCTGCAGTATCTTTGACGGATTGTGACAGAATTCTCACCTATCGTTGAATATCAATCGATCTATGATATAGACTATAAGGTTTTTATTTCCGGCTTTGTTTTAAGACGCTTTCGGTGCAGCAGCTTGACTGAAAGCAAGTTCAAGGCAGTACTTTTCGATCTCGGAGGGACGCTGGTGAAAACTGAAGATCCGCCTGAGGTCCATAGAAGGATCTTGGAATTTTATGGCGTCAAAGTCTCCTCTGGAGACGCTGCCAAGGCTCACTCGGAAAATGAGAAAGAATTCGACGTTAGAGAAATGGCTGAGATGGGTTCAGCTTTTTGGGTTAAGTGGAACATGAAGGTTCTGGAGAGACTTGGTGTCGAGGAAAATAAGGAATTTCTGGCAAAGAGGATTGATGAGATGTGGTGGGACTACGCTCATCTAGAGGTTTATCCTGATGTTGTGGACACGCTCGTCCATTTGAGGGCTAAGGGAATAAGACTGGGAATAGTGACAAACGGACTCCAGAAAGACTACCAACAAATTCTGGGAAAGCTCGCGTTGGCTGGTTATTTTGACGTTGTCGTCGGGGTTGATGCGTGCGCTAAGGCAAAACCAGACAAGGAAGTATTCCTTTATGCTGTCAATAAGCTCGGGGTGAATTCGAAGGAAACCTTGTTTGTTGGTGACTCGATTAAGTATGATTTTGAAGGCGCCAAGAAAGCCGGTCTGAAACCTTTGCTTATTAACCGAACCAAAGAAACCCCAGCAAACGTCGACACCATTGAAAGCTTGACCGCAGTTCTCCAATATGTCTGACAAAACCTGATCAAGGATCATTGCTACTCTGGTTATCAGAGTCGATAGTATGGATTTCATGTCATGGTACATCATTCAACCCAAAGCCGCCGAAGCAGGCCCAGTGCTTTCGCAGCAGCCTCTTCAGCTCATCAATCGTATGCTCCACTGCTTTGCGGCATTGCGGTGGTTCCTTCGGCGGAGAATACGGATCTTTGACATTGATTTCCTTCAAGCCGATTACTCCGGCTGCTAGGGCATACCAGCATTGTGGCAAGACCTGCGGGTTGTATCCGCTTCCAGGTATCAGGACAAGTCGGCCATCGCAGATTCTGTTTGCTGTTTCTCGAATGAGCTTGGATAGATTGAAGAAACCGTTGACGGTTAGACTCAGGTCCCCGAGCGTGTCTGCGAAGTGTGGGTCGCTTCCGCCGTTTGCTATGATTATCTCTGGCTTGAACTCCTCAGCCAGGGGTACGAAAACCTCGTTCAAAGCGTAAAGGTATGTTCTGTCGCTGGTTCCTGGAGGTAGCGGCACGTTGACGCTGTAGCCTTTCCCTTTTCCTTCGCCGATCTGCCAAGTGAATCCGGTTCCGGGGTAGATTGTGCGTGGGTCTTGATGGAGTGAAATGTAGAGGACCGTGGGATCTTGGTAGTAGATGTCGCTTGTTCCGTTTCCAAAGTGCACGTCGTAATCTAAGATTAGGAACCGCTTAAGGTAATATTTCGCTCTCAAGTACTCGGTCAGTATGGCGACGTCGTTGAATATGCAGAATCCTCCGCCGTAGTTTCTGCCAGCGTGATGGTAACCACCGCCCACAGAAATGGCGTTGATTGCGCTTCCATTGAGGACTTGTTTGCCGCATTCGACTGCGCCGCCAACGATGAGCATTGCTGCTTCTAAAATCGCTGGAGAAACAGGTGTTTCAATGTCCCAAGGCTTGTTTTCCTTTGCGCACCTAAAGATGGTTTGGATGTAGCTTTCATCGTGAACTCTTAACAAGTCTTCATTTGAAGCAGGTTGCGGTGTAACAAGAACGACGTTGGGGTGGTTAAATAGTGACTGATCGTTGAAGAACTTCATTGCTGCTTCGAAACGGTCTCCTCTGAAAGGGTGTCCCTCACCAAGGTCGTATTGTTTGTATTTTTCGTGAAATGTTACGATAGTCTTCTCAAGCACCCTGAGTTCTCCAAGGTCAATTTGGGGCTGTTTCTAATAAAAGGGTCTTGTGACGAAGTTGAGGGCTATATAGATAGAAAAAAGATTGTGAATGTGTTTGTTGTTATGCTTGTTGCTTTTCTTTGCTTTCAAGCGTCATCTCTTTTGGTTTTGGGGCGTCGATGTCTTCTGATTCATTCTGAGTGTTTTCGGTTGAGCCTGGCTCCTTGCTTTCGCTGCTGTCCAAGGTTTGAGGTTCAGTCTCCAATTCCTCGATGACCTTTCCGCTTGAAACTGCCTTCACTGCTTGTCTGATCAGATCTAGTTCTTGTCGGGATGTTTCGAGTCCCATTGATATCACGTTGATTTCACGTTGATAGGTTTCCTCGTTGACTTCGCCAGTGACATGTTGAATCTCGAAGTTGGCAAGAAGAATTTCCAATGTTCGGATTTGTTCTTTAAGCTCTATCATTTTGCCGTTCATTTTTTCGAACAGTGTTTTTTGCTGTCTTTCAATGTCCGTGATGGCTTCGGCTATTTCAACGTTAAACAGGTCATATGTGGATTGTGAGATTTTCCCGACACTCATCAGATTATCGAGAGCCTGTTTCTTCTTCTTGGCAGTCTCGTACTCTTCCTCTAGTTTCTTAAAAGAATGTTTCCAAGAGATCAATCCTTGCACCGACTGGGCATATCCGGCGAAAGCTGGAGATAACTCTTGTCAACATGCAGGTATATCGCTGACTACTATGACCCCATTTGCGTTTGTGGTCTTGAGTATCAAAGTTTAAAAAATGATCATCAAGAAAAACCGCTAGCCATTCAGAATTGACCAAAAACAATCGAAACAACACGGTCTGAGCAGCATGATCAACGGAAACTGCTACTTCAAAACCATTTTAATTGACCTAGCGTTTCAGAAGAGGGGTGATGCATCGAAATACTAAAAAGACACATCCATGATTCTTAGAAAACAAAACTCCGATAAGGGCCCGTAGCTCAGTCAGGACAGAGCACCGGACTTTTAAGCTGAAGATCACAGCAGAGAGATCCGGTGGTCGCGGGTTCAATTCCCGTCGGGCCCGCTTGAACTCTCTTTATGAAAAAATGCAGGATCAGAGAACCGATGTATTAGGAAGTCATTCAGAAGCCGTAGTTTGGATTCGATTCTGCCAGCTGAAGATGAGATCTCTCCAACCGTAGTGTGGATGTGACTCGTTACTTCGTTGAACCACAGTTGCTCGGAATACGCTTCACTCATGATTACCTGTTTCCTTGTGCGAGTCTAGGGATAACTCTGGCCGGGAACCTTCGTTATTTGCTTTGAACGCAGAACAAGAAATCTTATTACCCTACGTGCAAGATAAGTCAGTTCATGCGAAGGACATTACGGAGCGAACCTAAGGGGAAGGGATCACAGTTGAAGGATGTTGAGCTTAGGCTGATTTCGGAGCTGATAAAGGATAGCAGGAGGAGTGACAGAAAGCTTGCCAAGGCGATCGGCGTTTCTCAGCCCACTGTCTCAAGAGTGAGGCTGAGACTTGAGAGGGAGGGAATGATAGAATATAGTGCATCACCCAATCTTGCCAAGCTGGGATTCGAAATACTTGCTGTAGTCCTCGGGAGACGGAACTACCAGAAACATCCGGAAATAGATATTCAAAAAGCAAAGAACTGTGCTAGAGATCATCCAAACATCCTGTTCTGTGCTTCCGGTAACGGGTTAGGTTATGATAGAATATCAGTTTCAGTTCACAGGAACTTCTCAGATTATTCAAGATTTATGCAGGAAATCCAAACTGAATGGGCAGGTATTATGGATGTCGACTCGTTTCTCATAAACTTGAAGGGCGACGATGTTGTGCAACCCATGTCCTTCAAACAGCTCGCAGAATGGCTGAAAAACCAAAGGAAACTGGAGTGAATGACCAGCCAACATGGGTGAAGCTTCTTTTCCGAAGAGGGTTCTGGGTTCAATTCCCCACTGACATACCATCACATGTTTGGACTAGGTGCCTTAATCTTTTGGCTAACATTGTACATGGTGTTTCGTTATAGATTTGAAATCCATTAGGCTTATCTAAGACGATGTGTCTTGGCTTTTTTGGGATCTAGATGAGCAAGTCTTCGCGAGATAAGTATGAAGAATACGCACGCGTTATTGACAGTTTTAGGACGCATGGAAAAGGGTTGAGTGACGTGATCTGCAGGGTTCGCCGAATCGTTGAAGAGTCGGGCATGGGTTCGGCTGCAAGCGAGAAAGCCGGTGATATTGAGACTCGTTTCTCAGCCGTTCAGAACGGAATCTCGGAGCTGATCAATTCATTGCCCTCATCCGCTATGGTGAGGGAGGAGAGCTTGGCAGGTCCTCCTGTGATTGTCAGGTGCAAGCAGTGGGATGATTATAAGCTTCAAGCTTTGAACGCGAACACTGTCTCTTTCCTCTGCAGGGCTGAAGAGAAGGCTTTTCAAGTTGATGCCCTCAAGGAGGGACGCGTCTACACTTACAGTGGCCAGATGCCTAATGACATGACGTTCTTGAGAGCTTGGCTGTCAAGAGAGTTGTGCGTGGAAGAAAATAGGGTTTTGGAAGGGATACTTGCTATGGGCTAGGCGCAACGCAAGAACTAGGGCTATATGTGTGGGTGCGAAAGTATCGCGTAGGTCAGCATTGCGGTAGGTCGTTTCCTTCTTCTCCTTCTGAGTAACAGCAACAGTAGCAATGCTATTAATACAAGACCTATGAGGGACGGAATCAGCAGCAGCCACAAAAGCATCTCATAATGTGGTCCTATGCTGACTTGACCGTCTTCGAAAAAGTTGTTTTCAGTGTTCACTTCGTTTGGAAGGATAGTGGCGTTTGCGTTTAAGACGTAGGTGCCTGATTCCACGTTCTTCGTGTTCCACATTGTTGTCAATAGGAGTGTTGTGTTGGGTGCAAGTGATTCTATCGTGATTGTTTGAACTAGGTTTGCGTCATAGTATATGGTTAAGTTGAAGCTTTCTGGAACGTCTCCGAGGTTTAAGACCATTGCGTCGATCGTTACGTTTTCTCCAGCACTGGCTTCGGTCGTGTTGGCAGAAAGCCATGTGACCGCGATGTCGTGGATGATTGATGGCAGAAGCTCTTTGACTCTAACTACTCCATTCGTGAACCAGTTGTTCTCCAAGTTTGTCTCGCTTGGCACTGGTTCAGCATGTGCTTTTAGTGTATAGTTTCCGACGCCGACGTTGCTGGTGTTCCATTTGAACAGGAGTATTTGTTCTGCATTCGACGCTAGTAAGTGGACCATTGCGGTTCCGGTCGATGTGGAATCGTAGTATAGGGTGACGTTGAAGCTTTGAGTAGTATTTCCAAGATTCTTCACCCGCACACGCACTCCCACTTCTTCTCCAATGAAAACACTTTGACGTTCTGGCTGAACCGCTATTACGGCTACGTCATGAAGGTAATGGTCTGCCGGTGCAAGCAGAATCACGGTTCCATCAACCAGGTAATTGTTCGTTATGTCTACTTCGCCTGGCACCGGGTCTGCAATAGCCCAGATCGTGTAGTTGCCCTGACTCAGACCTGAAGTGTCCCAAAGGAAACACACAGTCCGATTCAAGTGGGCGCCCAAGTGCAGAAAATCTTGACCGCCTATCTTCAGCATGCCGCCATAGACCGTTACGTTGAATGTTTCGTCGAAGTCACCGAGGTTGCTAACCTCAACGCATATCCTTACGGGGTCGCCTGTGAATGCTTGGCCCGTTGAAGCAGTTACATTGATTACTGCAACGTCGTGCTTTTCAACTGGTGGATGTGGAGCTATGATATGGACTATTCCGTCTGTGTACTCGTTGTTTGTAACGTTTTGCTCGTCTGGCAGTGGTGGGATGTATGCCTTGATCGTGTAAAGCCCTTCAAACATGCTTGATGTGTCCCAAGTGTACGTTAGGTTTTGTTCAGCACCTGGCAACAGGAGTATTACATGAAAAGCAGTCATGGGGAAACCATTGTAGAAAACAGTCGCGTTGAAGCCTTCAGGCCTGTCTCCCAGGTTTTTCACTTGTACCAGTATATGCACGGGGTCACCGACTTGAACCTCTGAAGGCTGAGCCGTCACTAGCGTTATTGCCACGTCTCTTTTTGTCTGTGGTGGCGCATTATAGAGGCTCACGATCCCGTCTGTGAATTGGTTGTCGTCAGTTTCGATTTCCCCTTCGACCGGTCCTGCGATTCCGCTTAGGATGTAGTCTCCCTCAGGGAGACCGCTTGTGTTCCATGTGAATACGACCTGCGTTTGTGCAGATGGGGGCAGGGTTATCACATTCTTTGTTTGGATTATTGTGTGGTTGAAGTATGTGCTTGCATCGAAGGATTCGGTTTGGTTTCCTTTGTTCTCTACGGTCATCGTGATTGTTATCATATCGCCGATTTGTCCAAAGGCTTCTGAGGGTACGAGTGATTGTATGCGTATGTCTCTTGTGACTATTTGGAATGTGGTAGCAACGGCTGGGCTGTAAAGCACTCCTCCACTTGGTATGGTATCGGTGTAGGGAGCGGCTAATACGAGTGCTTCGCCAAGACTTGCACTATCAGGTATCACTGAAGAAGCCTGGAAGTAGCTTTCTCCGACAGGAAAAGTGAGACCGTCCAATTCCATTAACATGATTGGGTAATTCACCGAGTCTTTGACATTAATCGCGATCGTGCCAGATTCGGGAATACATGCAATGCTTTCTGCTGTAATGTTGAAGATCACTGTGCTTCGCCTGAGAAAACTCGTTTGAGGCTCGAAGTGATCGTTGAGAGTCGTGATGCTCTTTATGCTCACTATCCAGCCCACTCTGAAATCCATATGATCAGTCACTGGCACTTCAGCTACGTCGACCGTTCCAATGGCATGCCATAGGCCAAAGACTATTTCCTCAGCGTGCTCTTCGGGCCACAGAACGCGGAATGAGAATTCGGCAATGCCACTTGAGTCTGTCATGTTCACTCCGATGATGGTGATGTTCTGGTAGGGGTTTGCTGGTCCTGTGACTACGAATGATGCAATCTTGTTTGCGATGGGCGCATCGTTGTAGGTTACAAGTGTGTATAGTATGACCAATTCTTGTGGTGCGAAGGCGCCACTTGTCTGGTTCGGTCCTCTGCCGTCGCATGGTATCTTGTTTGAGAAGAGATCCACGTTTCTGCCGCTGGCAGCGCTTGCGATTGACTGGTGTTGGCTGGTTGCGAGAGAGGCCACTATTATTGAGAGGATGATTGTGAGGGCGAGAATAGTGGGCTTGGCTTTCATCATGTTTCTCCTTCTACGCGAGCAGTATCACGAGTCGGTTTGCAACTGAGACGAGCGTTATTAGGGCTATGGAAGCGTATATTCCGAAAGGCACGGTTTTCTTCAGCAAGCTAACGTATTCTTTCTTCGTGTTCTGATTGCCTGCAAGCCTTCTTGTTGCCAGAAGCATGAAGCATACTAACAGGAACATGATTGAGGATGAGAAGTAAGGTGTGACCTGCAGTGAAGCTAAGGCAACGTAGATGCTTGATTCCAAGTATGGCGAACGAAATGCGTAACTTATCAGTCGCAGGATTTCTTCGACTATTACGAGTGTGAAGACTGTGAGGAAGAACTTGCTCTGAATGTTTTCCATCCCGGTGAGAGCTGTCTGAGGTCTTACGGGTGTTTTTGGGGTGTAGTCGTGGTTGACGGATGGCAGGCTTGTTTGCATGTTTGAGGGGCAGCTGTGGTTTGCTGGCTGGTGGTGTTCTGTGCAGTGGTATTCTTTGCAGTGGGGACATAGGTGACCTATGTATATGGGTTTGCTGCAGTAGCTGCATTGCACTTGTGATCTCGCCTCTCGGGGTTTGGCTTTGGCTAGGGTATCTGTCCAGTCAGTTTCTCCACTAGCGCCGTCCAAAGCGGCATGTAGGTGGATGCGTCGATGTTTGCTATGAGGTCCTGGTATCTTATCGTGATGGCCATCGTTAAGCTGGCGAACCCCATGTTCAGCGTTCTCTGTGCGTCTTGGTAGTTGATCAAGACTACTCCGAGCACCATGTAGTAGGTTGTCACGTTCTGGCCTGATATTGAAGATATTACAGTCGCGTGGTCTGCCGCGATACGCAGCGATACTTGGCCTTCGGTGTAGTTTAGGCTGAAGTTTGTCGTTGAAAAGTTGACTAGGGCTACGTAGGGAAGAATGTTCTTGACTGGGTCTATCGGGACTTCTGCTGCGAAGACTCTGACGGGCACGGGTATCTGCATCACCGACACCAGCACGATCGACGCCAACAACGTGGCAGCAACTGTTTTCCAGCGCCAATCATGAACGTTGGTTCTTGGCACCGCTGATCTTGGTCTTCTAACAACACTTCTCGGCGCCTGCATCGGAGCCTCTGCGTCGGGCATGCAACCGCAACTCAAGCATTTATTGTAGACTTCACCCATGAAGCCTGAAGAATCCCTTCGGCACAATATCATCATTTCTTCGTCGCATTTAGGGCATTTCAAGAGTTTTTCCCTTCTTCTCCATTAAAATAGATGGTTGAAAAGCGATATTTAACCAGCTATGTAAGATACGTCTATATTCCTCAGGACGATATATTGTATCGTCTGAAACAAGACACGCACTGCGTTCAGGCGGGAAATGACGAAAGCAGGATTTGCTCAGGATTCCAGCAAACTCGCGTTTGTGAGGTCGTTTGCAGTTCCGTGAAGCTTTCGGTCAGAAGTGAGAAGGGTAGCACTTGGTTTTCGGGTTGCGGCCACGTAGAGCGCGTCGTAGATTTCTATGCTCTTGTTTAGCGGGGGTTACCGCATTAGCCGAGTCATTCTCTCATGAATCACAGGTTTTTATACATGACTCTCTATAGACTTAGAAGGATGAGATGATGAGCAGGATCATAATAGACCCAATGGTCAGACACGGTAAGCCAGTAATAAAGGGCACGAGAGTGCCCATTGACGTGATTCTGGGATCTTTGGCAAGTGGGATGTCTATCGACGAAGTTGCTAAAGAGTACGGAATCACAAAGAAGGATGTTCTCGCAACAATAGAATACGCTGCCAAACTTGTATCAAAAGAAGAAATAGAAGAATATGCATAAGTTGAGGTTTCTCCTTGATGCAGACTGCCTAGGTCAAGCGCTGAATTGATCAGAAGCTTGGGGCACGATGTGGAGGACGTTAGAGACATAGGCTTAGGAGAAGCAAAGGATGAGGAGATAGTGGGATATGCCCTGAGGAATCGTAGAGTGATAGTAACTAGAAATCTTGGTTTTGGAAGCACTCTCAGACACCCGAAGCATCCTGGAGCAATTATTGTTAGATTGCCGCACAAATCCACTTCGAGGGTAATAAATGAGAGGTTGAAAGGTTTTCTGGCTTTTGTTGATGGAGACAGAATCAGGAATTCAATTATAGTGGTTGAGCTTTCACGGTATAGAAGAAGAACCTTATGAAGGGCGTAATAGACCACTTTTGACTGTTTAGTCTTTTGGAGAGTGTTAGTTAGGTCTAGCCAGCGCTACAATAAATGCTAGATAATAGTTGAATAATAAAAATAGGGAGAGAGATTGTTTTTGGGTTTTTGCTTATGCTATTTTTCTGTAGACTAGGAAGGCGCATGCGATTGCGGCTATTGCAGCGATTATCGAGAACACTACTGCTATGTAAATTGGTGTTGTAAGGCTTGGAACTTGGGTTTTGACGTCGCCTAAATCGGTTGTGATCGTTGTTACGTTACCTTGCATATAGGTTACTTTGCCGCTTAGGTCCGTGCCGACTGAGGTTTTGATTGTGGCTAAGTCGTTCCAGTTGATCGCAGCTAGTTGCGGTCCGATGGTTGCTATTGTGGTGTTGATTTGTCCAATGGTTGTGTTTAGGGTTACTACGTTGCCGTCTATGCGCGTGATCACTGGCTTTAACTCAGCAAGTGTAATGTTCATTTGTCCGACTGTCGTGCTCAAGGTTACTACGTTGTCATAGATGCGCGTGATCGTAAAGTTAATGTCGGTCACCTTATCGTAGATTTTGGGCAGAAGGCTCAGTGTTTCTTGAACAGTTATTGTGTTGGTGTGTTCGAAGTAGTTCGTGGTTATATTTTGCCATGTAGGTGAGTTCCAATACTTAAGCGGTTGGGCTACCTGGTCATTCGTGTAGAGCACTAGAGTCAGGTTGTATGTTCCTGGTTGCAGGGCGGGCCAGACTATGCCGTTGTGCACACGTCGGCCTTGCAAAACTGTCGTGATATAGTTTTGAAGGGTTCCGTTTGCATCTATGTACCAGTCTGCGAACGCTTGAGAGTCGATACCTAGAAGTGTGTCCTTGTTGTTGCAGAGCAGCAGAATTCTGTTCCAATTGTTTGGAGCTCCAACGACGCTGGGCGCTGGGAATCCTGTTGCCTCTACATTTACGACTGCTGGGCCTATCACGTCGTTCGGGTTGTAGATTATCTGAGGCAAGACCTGAAACGTTGTTGCGCATGTGTAGTTTGGAGAGACGCCCGTGACGTTGTATGTTCCCATTGGGGCTTCTGGAAAGATAAACCACGTTGAGAAATTGCCGCTTGCGTCAGCTGTTGCGTTGGCTACGAGTACCTCAAAAGAATGGTATGTCAAGTTGTAGCTGGTGTACGTAGGTATGTACACCGTTACTCTCACTGTCTTATTTACTCCGAAACCGTACCCGCTTACAGTCACATTGGTTCCGAATACTTTGTTACCATATACTGTTTGCGTTGAGTTGACCAGGCCAGATGTAGCATTTGCGATCCCAGTTTCAGATGCAGCATACCCAGACGTTGGGGAAAGCCTAATTGGCCTGTCAGGATGGATATAGTAGAAGGTAATCGATTTTGAAGTGCTGAGGGCGATTCTGTTGAAAACTGTGACAGTCACCGTGTAGTTTCCTTCAAGGAAATCAACATACTGCGTCACGCTCGTGTAATTCGCCGTACCTGGCCAAAGCCATCCAGGAGGCGTTACATAGCTGTAGTTCTGCGGACCGACCATGGAAATGCTGTAGTTCAGTAGCCCGAGTGCATCTTGTGCGTTGATAGTGAGATTGAAATAGTGATGGCCGCAGCCAGTAGGCAGGAGGGCACCAGTCACATTGACGTTGACTGGCGAAGGATAAATCGATATATCCAGATATGGAGGCTTATCGCTAAAGTACCAGTAAACATTCTGATCTTGTTGTCCACCTTTGTTATCAGCTGAGGTTATTGCGAAGTCATAGTATCTATTAGGAACAACAGTCTGAAGTCTATCTGATTGGCCAAACGTAACGTCGAATGTCGCAGTAGTATTGATGGGGAAGCCATTAGTTTCTGTTTGGTCATAGAACTCTATCAGCGTGGCCCATCCCTTCGAATCCTTCTCAAGGATCCTTGTCCCCCAAGTATTAACGTTCGGACTACTGCCCTTGGATTCTATGTAACGGAAAAGGGCACCATTTGTTAAGTCATCCATGTGAATGTGCACTTGCACCCTCTCGACTTTGGTGTCATTTGAAGCGGTATTGTTGACAAGGAATCTCACAGTCAGTGCATTTGTGTCACTCCAATTGTATGGGTATCTAAATGCCAATGTGTCGTTTTTGTATTCCGGATAATGCGTTTGGTTCTCAATACTTGTGACAACCAAATAGTTCGGTGCCGAAGACCAGACCCACCAACTGAATCCATATCCTTGACCAGAGCCAGTAAGCGAGGACGCTGTGGGTGTGAACATAGCCAATATTGGTGACGCTATCAGCATGAATATTATGGCAATTGCTATTTTTCTGTTTTTCATTTTATATCCCGCAGTTAGTTACAGCACTGAACTAGATAAAACCTGTGTAGACAGCTCATAGATATCTGTATACAAAGACCCGGTTTTTCCAGATCTCACCCTGATGCGATCATGGTTATTTCTTGCACGTCATGTAGCTGTTGCGGTATTCCGTCACCGTTGGCGTCTTCCCATTTCAGAACGTAGTACTGCTGCCAGAAATCTCGAAGATCTCCACAGATCGTTCTTGAGAGATACATACCGGCTGCCCACATCCCTCTCCAGTCTAAACCATAAACCACAAGATATGTGATGTTTCTACCTTCGTCTCTGAGCACTTGCATCACAAAAGTGCTGTTTTTGCCCGATTCAAGTACAGAATCATAGAGTGTCTCACCAGATTTGTCCTTGAATTTGTAGTGTTTCGAGTTGTCACTGTCTTGCCAAAGTGTGACCGGCAAGACACCACGTGCGTTGAGATCCGCAATCAATCTGTGATCAGGAATTGTGCCAAACAAGGAAACAAAGCAGTCATGCGACCCTGACTGATCTATGGTGTCTGCAAATCCCTGAGCTTGTTCGCTTCTGCAAAGTGAATACAGCATACCACCAGCCATCGCTCCAAACTCCAACTCATTTCCTCCACTCGCGCCTCCATACACAAAGTATGTTGAAACAGAAGGGGAATTGATGATCGTGCCAACCACCACGGAAACACTAAAACTCTTGAACCAATTCATAATGTTCCTGACAAGCAAGTTCCGATAAGAACTTGATAATGAGTACAGTGAGAAAGAGAAGTAGACCACAGAACCCTTCCCGGTCTCACTGCCGTCCACTGCAGTGACAGCTGGAAAACCATTGTCTAGGTATCGCATCACATTGAACCCTTTTCCCACAGTTTTCACACAGTCGATGCCTCGGTTGGACATTGCAGTGAAGTCGGCAGAGCCTAGTTCTTGGGTGATTATGTGTGCACCAATAGGTTCAATACCTATTGCAGTGACGAAACTGTGATCGAGGTCTATCTGGATCAACTCGTGCAACCAAGTGAATCTGCGGTTCAGAACCAGATTGTATGCCAAAGCTTCGCCTTCAAAGAGAAGATCTCCTCCTTTCTGATTGTATTCTATTAAAGCATCTTGTTCAGCCTGGTCAAGGCTCAGGAAACCGTAATCTCCACAAGTCCATATAACTATGCCATATTCCTGCAGCAACGCAGCGTTGATTTTTGATCCATTTACTGACAAATAATTCTCGAACCAAACATCAAAACCCAACCCCGCCCCAGTCAAGGCTGATTCAAATTCTCTGAAGCTCGTTCCATGCTGGGAGTAGTCGCCTCCATCATCTGAAACAATAAGAACGTCAGTTCTGGCAGGGATATATACATCCAATGATTGCACGTTGTTGGCGGGATTGTCATCCACCGCCATGTGAGCATAGGCGGCAATGTTGTACCCCCCACAATTCTCAGGTTTCCATTCATAGTCAAAGTAGTGTGAATATCCCTGTGTCAAGTTAAGATCTGACCAGACACGGCCCATGGTTTCATTGGCGTTCTCGTACAGTATTATCAGTTGCAACTCTATCCCTGTTTCATTGAAGGCTCCATGGTTTGTTATCGTTAGGTTCAAGAGCACAGTCTGGTTTACAGCGATTTGATCAGGGGACCCGCCCAGAAGAACTGCAATATCATGCATCTTAGGAGTCACAATTACGGATACAGATTCGTGATCACCAAATTCCGTTTCGTTCACCACCGACTGTGCATTGGCCTCAACGAGATACGTCCCTTTGAGATCAGGCGTCCATGGATGTGAGAGCTTGAAGGAGGAACCAAGTCGTAAAGGTGCTGTTTCGCTTTTCACCACTGTGCCGTTGATCAGAATTGAAAGGTTAACGCTGGGTTCATCCATGCTTCCAGAGTTCACAACCGTTGCATTTACCCAAGCAGAGTCATTGACAAAGATTTTCAGAGGACACTCTATTGACACGGCTAAGTTATGAATAGTGGACCCAACTGTTACATGACCCTCCTTTGGCGGGTCAAAGGGAATCCCCGACCAAGACGATCCACCAGAGAGAGTAATGTCGCTAATCGTTATGGAAGTTTCGCCGAAACTCACTGCCCTGAAGCAAATGATCAACAATGTTCCATCGCCAGACACACCATTTGGCCAAGCCGCGCACGAGATAAATGATAGACGACCTGTGCCGACATCATACTGCCGTACCTGGAAGCTCGTGCTAGCCTTATCCTTAAGAAATGATCCTTCGGCAACTGCATTGGAAGAAGCTGGGTTCAGCTCAATGACGCTTGAATTCCAGCTCAAACCTAAACTCCAACTAGTGAGGCCTTGAACGTTGGCTATGCAGAGGCTCATGTTGAAAGATTGTCGGGGTTGAACATTCAGATTGTCAGGCGCAAAATACAGAACAGCCTTCTGGGAATCACTTGTTGATGTATAAATCACGCCAATTCCCGAAAGTGCAACTACAGCTATGAGTAGAGATCCCAAAACAAAACTTTGCCATCTATTCATCCAATTCACTCGCCAATATCTTTCCTTTATTGTAACCAACTCCAATTAAAACGTTTGTGCTTACCATGAGTGCATAACGCAGTCATTCTCAATACTGGAAACCCAACATGTCTGCCGACCACGCATGATGGAAATGCAAACATACATGCAAAAACGATTGGAACAGACCGCTCCTTTTTAGTCTTTCTAGTGAAAGATGGGAAAACTTGGGTGACTCAAATAACGTGCAAAAAGAGTTCTGCCTGCTAAAGTCACGCACCTATACCTTGCCGTATTCCAATGAAAGAATCCCTTTTGCCGAATCCTGCTTACGCGAAACATGACCCAGCTCGTTCATTAATCCGTCAATGAACTTGAGAAGAAGCAGCGTATTCTCCATTGAGAGGATGGGAGAAGCGCACCTAATGCTAACGATGTCCTTCTCTTTCGAAATGGAAACGTCATTCAGGTTCCAGCCAGCCGTCAACAGAAAATCTTTCAAAGCGCCGACTGGATCCGCATATTTTGCAGAAAGAGTTCTTCCGCAACGCCTCCCAAACATCAGCATCTTATCCTGCAGAACCTTCTCCTCAGTCTCATAGGACTTGTCAATCAAGTAATTGTAAAGATCATCCGAGACAACCCTCGCTCCTGAAGACTTGTACAACTCCATAAACTCGTACGAGCGCACGACGTCTTTGAGGGTACTTCCACTGCTGTAGACGCCTAACGCTTGTTCAAGAGTGTCGGCTACGAAATTGTAGAAGGGCTGACCTTTCTTGTTGGCTATTTCCATTAGTTCTGACACGATGTGGTTGGGAACCAGAACCAGTTTCCTGTCTTTACCTGACTTCGCCACCATCGGTAGCACAGCCTCCCTTGATCGTTTCGAACTTCAACTCCAAGAACCCTTTCACCACATCCCTCTGAACGCATTTGTAGCCTAAGACACCGAGCACTCCTTCGAGGAAAGATCCTAGGAAAGCAGTGTAAGATTCTGGAAATCTCGGACTCGCACACCGGACCGACACCGCATTGTCTCCCTTCTGAGATAGTTCGAAATCTTCCGCGTTCCAGAAGAAAACGCGCAAATCCTCAAAGAGCCTCTGAAGTTTGTCCCCTGACTCCTTCACGGAATAGTACTTGCCGCACCATTCGCCGCTTTCAACCCACTTCTTCATCATCCAAGTCTTGCCCTCACGATAAGCCTTGTCCATAGCATCATACAGTAAGCCCTCAGGAACAAGCACAAAGCCCGCATCCCTCGCCGCTTTCAAAACCTCATACTCCCTGACAGCATCGCTAATCCTCATCCCTGACTTGTCGAGCTTCACGATCTGCTCCAGAGCCTCGTTAGCAACCCCAAAAAGCGTGAGCCCGCCACGATTAGCAACCTCGCTCACCTGATTCACCAAGTCTTCTCTTGCAGCCAACATCTTCCTCTTCAAACCAAACTCACCCTAAAACACTGCAATCTTCAATATAAGAGGAGTTAGCATAAATATTTTAAAGCTTGCCTTACATCTACAATACGATCCCTTTGGCAACAAAGAATTATTCTCAATACGCTGCATGTGCTATGGGTATCGCAGCGATCGGCTGCGTTCTCAGCATAGGCAGCTACATAGTCGCGTGGTGCTGGAACATCTACTCGTCAGATCTGATCGGTCCCAGCTTCCTGTTACTCGCCATAATATCCTGGGTTTTGGTTTTCGCCTCCACGATAGCCCTCGCTTACGGCAGCGTCAAAATCCTCAGAAAATCAGCTCTCCGAGGAAGCTTAGCTAACACAATGGCTGGAACAACGATGGCAATCTTGTGGCTGTACTTCTACTATGGCTTCCCACTTCTGCCCCAGTTTGGGTTCGCAACTTCGTTGCTGTTCCTCCCCGCCCTGTTCAGCGCGCTCCTGGGGTTTGCCTCACTTAGAAGCCAAAGCGCCAGTCCTTCGAGGAAGGAAGACGCTAACCGACCCGAAGTCGAGAGCTCAGAATGAGAATCTACTGTGTTGCCAGAAACTCGCCGAACATCGTCTCATCCAGAAAATACTCAGCCACAAGGATTTCTCTTTGCCCCATGCCAAGGCCACACAACTGAGAAGCATCAAACCTGTCCAGCCTACCGTTCGCCACGATCATGATCTTGTCACCAAGCGAATGCGTCAAAGCTATTTCAACCGATCCATTCAAGGACTGTGTCGAAGTGCAGTGCAAGACTCTTGCTCTAACGTGCGGATGATTCACTCTGTTGATTTTTACTGCCAGCCCAGCGATCTTTGCGATGGCTTCCGTTTCCTTGGCTGTCTCATCGACTACCACGATGAGTTCGCAGAATCCTCGGTAATGATCCGAGAACCTGAAGACCGCGTTTATCTGCTCAACTAGGAACTCTGGCTTGCCCTGTATTGGCATTATGAACGTTACCGTTGGCGCTAGATCTGGCATTGCAATCAACAATCATATGAGCATCTGGCGTAAAAAGGCGTGTTCCAAGAGCGTAATATATCGTAAGAAACAATATAACCACCGTCTGCATCTAGAAGAAAACTACACAACCCATAAATGAAACCTTAAACCCTACAAACGTAGGGAGAAAAGTTGAGCCTAGAAGAAATGGAAAACTTCCGCAGAAACATACACAACTGCCCCAAATGCAACTCCGCAGAAGGATTCTGGATAACTTCAAACCATGAAAGAAGCTACATCCAATGCAAACACTGCGCCGCGATTCTAGACATACTCGAATTCTTCCCGTCACCTGACAGAAGCAAAGGGTCAAAGATTCCCACGATGAGACTAAAGAAATAGCATAGTCGGAAATCAACTAGACTAACATTCTATTTCTCAATAAGGACATCCTGCCTGAGTAAAACGGTTATTCTTTCTGTCCAGATATATTAGGACAAAGCGAAAAGCAGAATCGTTTCTTGATGGGAGCTACCAAAAAAAGATGATGACGGAAGCCTTCTCCTTTCCCCACTTAGACTAAAAACGTATAATGCTGATTCTTTATAAAACGCTTGCTACCCACGCCAGCATATATCCCTCCAAGAAATATTTCCCATCCACTGCTCATTTCGACGCTTGGAACTTCGCTTTTAGGACAACAAGCACACTGTATATTTAGAGCAAAATGTTCGAAGAAGTAGCACGCGACGGTTCCCAAATGCTGATGCTGATTTTCTGGCTTCTCATAGCCCTAATAGTAATCTGGGGCGCCATGAGAATGCGTGCTTACAAGAGATCAAGATTCTTCGACCGAATGGCAAGCCACGAAGTGCCCAGGCGAAACAGACACTAACTCGGGCTCCTGCTGCTTGCACACATCCTTTTCACATGGGCACCTTGTGCGAAAACGACAACCCTTAGGAATGTCAATCGCCGACGGCACCTCTCCCCTAAGCTCAATGATTCTCCGCTTCCGTTCAGGATTCGGCACAGGAATAGCCAACAACAAAGCCTGAGTATACGGATGCATGGGCCTAGAGAAAATCTCAGCCTTATCACCTACCTCAACAATCCTTCCAAGATACATTATCGCAATCCTGTCCGAAATGTACTTCGCAATAGCCAAATCATGAGTGATGAAGAGATAGGTTAAGCCCAGTTCTCTCCTCAAATCCAACATCAAATCAATAATCGTCGTCCTAAGCGAAACATCAATCATAGAAACCGGCTCATCAGCAACAATGAACTCCGGATCCAGAATCAGCGACCTCGCCATAGCTGCACGCTGTCTCTGACCCCCACTCAACTGATGCGGATACAACCCCGCAAACTGCTCAGGAGGCTCCAGTCCCACGCGGCCGAGTATCTTCAGAACCCTTTCTTTCTTCTCCTCGCCTTTTGCTAGACCGAGAATTTCAAGCGGGTGCCCCACCGCGTCCCCAATCCTCATCCTAGGGCTGAAGGACGCATACGGGTCTTGGAAAATGATCTGGAGCCTTCTTCTAAGCACTCTCAGTTCTTCATGCTCAGTTTTTACAATGTCAACATCGTTGAAGAGGATTCTCCCACTAGTCGGAGTGATGAGCCTTACAACAAGCTTGCCAGTAGTCGTTTTTCCACACCCACTCTCACCCGCCAAAGTGAAGACTTCACCCTTCCGAACCGAAAAACTCACATCATCAACGGCTCTGACAAAACGCCTACTGCGAGTCAGCATCCTTTCAAGGAAGCCCTTCTCAACAGGGAAATACTTCTTCAAATGCTCAACTTGAAGAATCACTGCTTGACTCAATCTACTCGCCCTCTTTGTACTTGCCACACCGCACATAATGATCCTGCTCAGTGCATATCAAACGCGGCTTTTCTTCCCTACATTTTTCCTTGGCGCAGTAGCAGCGTGGCCAAAACCTACAACCCTTCGGAAGATTCAGCAAATCAGGCGGAGAACCAGCTATGGCATTAAGCGTCTGCTCATCAAGCTCAACATTAGGAATCGCCTTCAGCAAACCCTGCGTATAAGGGTGCTGAGGATTCCTGTAAATATCCTCGCTCCGAGCATACTCCACCATGTGCCCAGCATACATAACAATAATCCTATCACTCCTCTCCAAAACTATGCTCAAATCATGCGTTATCAAAACAAGAGCCATCCCATAAGCATCCCTCAAAGCATTCAAAAGATCCAGAATCTTGGCCTGCACAATAACGTCCAAAGCCGTAGTCGGCTCATCAGCAATCACCAAGCTGGGATTCAAAGCTATCGCCAAAGCAATCATAACCCGCTGTCGCATACCACCGCTCAGCTGATGCGGATAATCACCTATACGCTCAGACTGAATCCCCACGTCCCTAAGCAGCTTCCTCGTACGCACAACCGCATCCTTCTCGCTTACCCTCGGTTCATGCGCCCGAATCAACTCAACAAAGTGAGCGCCGATCTTCTTAACGGGACTCAGAGAAGTCATCGGATCCTGAAAAACATAGGAAATCTCCTTTCCCCTAAGATTCCGCATCTCACTCGCCGAAAACCGCAGGACATCTCGGCCTTTCAGCAGTATCTTCCCTTTGACTATGCGCCCCGGATACGGAACCAACCGCATCAAAGACAGCCCAAGAGTGGATTTCCCGCAGCCCGACTCGCCGACCACACCCAGCGTCTCACCCTTATCTATCGAGAAAGAGACATCTTCTACCGCGCGGACTTTTCCTCTTCTAGCCCAGTACTCCACCGTCAAGTCGTTCACACTCAAGAGCGGTTGCGACACCACCATCACCTCACTCTCTCAGCCTGGGGTTCGCCATCTCACTCAACCCCTCCCCCATTAACGTGAAGCCCAAAGCCAAAAGAATAATCATCAAACCAGGATACGCTATCACCCACCATACTCCACTGGACAAAAGTCTCGATCCATTCGTCAAGTCCCAACCCCAATCTGGAATGTCCACCGGAACGCCTAAGCCAATGAAGGTAAGACCCGCTGCGGTGAGAATGGCGTCTGCAAAATTCACAGTCGCAACAACCACTATCGAAGGAACAACATTGGGGAAAATGTATCGGGAAAGAACCGTGCGGCCTTTTGCACCAGCAGCGTTGGCCGCTTCCACGTAAGGCATCTCCTTTATGCTCAACACTTGACTCCGAATCACCCTAAAGTAAGAAGGAACATAGACCACGGCAATCGAAATAGCCATATTGGTGACACCTCTTCCCAGCATAGCAGCAATCGCTATGGCTAAGACCAAACCTGGAAAAGCGTAGATGCTATCCATGATAAGACATAAGAACCTGTCAACAATTCCCCCCACGTAAGATGAAAGCAAGCCTATTGGAACACCAATCAGCAGACAAATTACCACTGACAATATTGAGACCTCAAGCATGATACCACCGCCGGAAAGCACTCTGCTAAAAACGTCCTGACCCATATTATTGGTTCCAAACAGGAACTGAGAATTCGGAGATAACAGCGGCCTTCCAACATTAATCTGCGACGGGTTGTATGGAGCGATCCAAGGCGAAATAGCCGTGACTACCACTATCGATGTAACCATGATGAACCCCACGACAACGAGCCATCCGGCTAAGCCTCGTTGAGACAGCGAAGACAGACCTGGGATTAGGCTGGAAAGCATGCCCTTTCTCACTTTTGGTTTGTCTACTTCAGCCACCTCACAGCCTGATCCTCGGATCAAGGTAAGCATAGAGCAAGTCAACTACCAAACTCACAAAAGACACGAAAATCCCGAAAAACACCACTGCCCCCTGTATGGCGGTGTAGTCTCGGGAGGTTATCCGATCGACGATGTACCTACCCAAGCCAAACCATGAAAACGTTGTTTCAGTCAGAATCGCTCCACCCAGAAGGGTTGCAAACTGCAAACCCATCATAGTAAGCACGGGAAGGAACGCGTTCCTAAGCGCATATCCATACGTCACCGAAGTCTCACTAAGCCCCCTCGCCCTTGCGGCTGTAACATAATCAAGCTGAAGAGTCTCAAACATGTTGCTCCTAGTCAACCTGATGAAAACTCCCGAAAGAACCAAACCCAAAGTCAATGAGGGCAAAGCAAGGCCCCTAAGCGTTACAACAAACTTGTAGACATTTCCTTCAAGAAGACTATCAATCGTGTACAGTCCAGTCGAAAAATGCACTCCCCCAACGGCTAGCCCCGAAGGCAGATCCACCCCATGAGGAAATCTCGATTCTACAGGAAACCAATGCAAGCCTAATCCGAACACCATTTGAAGAACCATACCCAAGAAAAAGACAGGAATAGCATATGTTACTATGCCAAAGACTCTTATCACATTATCCCGCGTCTTACCATAACCCTTTGAAGCCTCAACCCCGAAAAATATCCCTATAGATACCGCGATTACCATCGAGAAAATCGCCAACTCAAGTGTCGCGGGAAAAGCCGAGAGGATTTGTTGTGCTACGGGCGAATAATCCACCATTGACTCACCCAAATCGCCTCTGAATATTCCAGCCACGTAGTCAAGATACTGTGTCCACAGAGGTTTGTCAAGTCCCAACCTATGTCGCATCCGCTCCATAGCTTCTGGGTTCTCCTGCTTCTCGAAATGGAGCAAGACGGGATCACCTGGCAAGACTCTGATAACGAGAAAAACCATTGTGAACAGGATAAAGATCATTGGAATCGTGAGCAAGATCCGCGAGATTACGTACGTGCGCAGAGTCATGTGTGTGCATATCCTACGATATGGGCTGTAAAAAGAAAAGAGGAATTAAAGCTTGTTTATTCTTCGGCATAGACCAGCCAGTGACGCCACGATTGCGTGATGTCTAGATAGACTCCTTTGATCTTGGGTGTCGTGACTGCATATGCTGAGCCTTGGTACGTTGGGATCATTGGGCAGTCTTGGACCATCAGGTTCAGGATTTGGCTGTACAGACTGGTTCGTACGGATGCCGTAGTGTTTCCTCTGGCCCACTTGATCAGCTGGTCCATCTGTGAGTTGTTGTAGTTGTTGTGAATCCATGATCCGCCTGATGAGTCAAGGAATGGCTGGATGTAGTCATCTGGGTCTATGTAGTCAGGGTACCATCCCATGTAGTAGGCTTCCATGTCCTGGTTCTGCCTGTGACTCCTAAACGACGCCCAATCGGCACTGTCCAAAGTCACGGAGATGACGCCGCTCGCTTCCAATGAAGACTTGAGCACCTGCGCTTGTTCAGGACTCGAAGGATAGTGCCCAGAAGTCTCATACCACAGTTTAAAGGATAGCTTATGAGTCGCGTTGTAGCCCAAGGGCGCAAGCAGTTCCCTGGTCTTCGTGTAGTTCGGGTCGCCAAGCGCCAGAAAAGCATCAGTGTGCCCGAACATGCCAATGGGAATCATGCTGTACAGCTTCTGAGCCTGCCCCAGAAACACCGTGTCCACGATCGTAGTCCTGTTTATGGCAGCGCCTACAGCTTGTCTAATTATCGTGTTGTTGAATGGCGCATACTTCTCCTGCAAAACCAAGTACTGAATGAAGGCTCCTGTTCCTTCCAAAACTGTTAGGTTCAGATTTGTGTTGCTCCTTATATAGTTAATGTCGTTGGCAGCAAGTTGCCTGAATGCAATGTCGATCTCATGATTCTCAATTGCCAATGCAAGCCCCGCAGGGTTCGCATAGAACGTGATGATCATGTTCTTGGTTTTCGGATAGCCACTAGCATTGTTCCAGTAGTTCGGGTTCGCCAGAAGCCTGATCCCAGAGTCCTTGCCTGCGGTTCGAGTCCAGTTTGCGAGCGTGTACGGTCCCAACCCCATTGGGTGACTTGCTCTCGCGTCTCCAGCAGTATATTCAACCACAGAAGTCATTGGAGCGTGTGCCGGGTCAACGATGTATGATGCTTGGCAAGTCAAAAGCGAAAGGAACGCTGCAAACGGTATCTTCAGGTAGAACTTCACTACGTACTTCTCTGACACTGTGACGTTGTTGATGATGTCACCATAGCCTATTCCGACGAACGCGCCGTCCTCGTCAGCTATGCCTATTCCCCTGTCGAATGTGTACTTCACATGGGTAGCGTTGAACTCAGTGCCATCGTCATAGTGTACGCCTTGCCTGAGGTTGAAAGTCCATACCATGCCGTCGTCAGAAACGTTCCAAGAAGCCGCCAGAGATGCAACAATGTCGTCAACGCTGCCGGTAGCGCCAGCCTTGTACTCAACCAAGCCGCAACCAAGAGACTGGATTATTTCCCAGCCAAAGTAGTCATACGCACGCACAGGATCCAAACAAGACTCAACCGAGTCAGTAGTGCCCATAACCAGCGTCTCTTTTAGCTTGGTCGTGGGCATCGTCAAATAGTAACCGGCGACTCCCGCTATGATGATTATGATAATCGCGATGCCAACAATAGTCATTCTGCCTATAGCTTTCGTATCTTTCAAATTTTCCACCGTAGTTATACGGATTAGAGCGCTATGGATATAAAATTATGGCTTGAAAAAACAACTTAGCAGAAAACGCCAAGATCGAATAGGCAACAATTAGTACATGGGATTCTGTGAAGGTTACGAAAAACATAAATCTGAAGCTCCTATCTTAGAAACTTCGGTCGGGCGGTAGCTCAGCTTGGTAGAGCTTCCGAGCCAGCCTAGACCCAGAAACTTTAGCTGGCGGAGACGCTGTAGATACCTACCCATGGTGGGTGTCACCCAGCCTACTAAGCGCACATGCAGGCCAAACTGCAGAAACCGGATTGTCGCAGGTTCAAATCCTGCCCGCCCGACCAAGCTTTTTAACAGCTTGGTGAAGCTATGCTTGTTTTCGGATAATAGTCAGAAACCATTTTTTGTTGGTACTAAGCCAAGAACAGTTCCAGTTTCATTCGACGTTTGAATCTTTGCCGCTGAGTATAATCATCAGACTTGTAACGCTCAACCGGCCTGTTGCTTTCCCTCCTTCGAATAGTTTAACTACTTTTGCACCATTATTCTCAAATGGTGAATTGGTTGAGTGAAGCTGTCTCTATTCCTCGTCCCTTGCTTAAAGAACTCTATGGGCATTTTGCCAAGATAGAAGAGATTCTTGCTACTCTGGAGGAACTCTCGGATGAGGAAGGACTGAGAAGAATAAAGAAGAGCCTTGAGGAATACAAGAAGAAAGAGTATTCAGCTGCGAACAGTCCTGAAAAAATCAGAGAAGCCCTGATGAAGGACTGAGATTTGCCATACAAACCGATTTTCACAAGAAACTTCACTAAGGAATTTGATAAGCTGCCAAGAAACTTGAAAGAAAAGACTCTGGAGGCTTTAGAGAAAGCTGCAGAGACTCCTTATGCAGGTATCAAGTTACGAGGTAAACTTGAAGGATTGTGGAGATGGCGAGTGGGCAAATATCGCGTAATCTACACGATAGATGAAAAAGAAAAAAAAGCCGTCTTCTTAGACGTGGGACTAAGGAAATCAATCTACAAATGACATCCTAAAGCGAACAACTTAGACAAGGATCTAAAGCTATCCCGCCTAACCTCTGAAGAAAAAACCCCAATAACGTGTGCTTGCTCATCGCAGATGAACAGAGTTCTTTCGAATTTCAAGATCTAATTCGTTCAAGACTCAAGAAGACCATGAGAAGAATAGTCTGAAAGACAGGTTAATTCTTATACAGCTTTTCACGTGATTACCTTTGCCAAGACTTAGGGTGGGTTGTCAAATGGCACCTGAAAGTTCCAGAAGAGTCAGCTTGATAAAGCCTTCAGCCATCCGCAGAATGCTTGAGTTGTCAGCAGGAATGAAGAATGTCATTCATCTAGAGCAGGGTGAACCAGACTTCATAACGCCGAAGCACATAGTAGACGCGGCCGTTGAAGCTGCCAGGAAGGGGTTTACTCACTACACGGAAATCGATGGAACACCAGAACTGCGCCAAGCCATCGCTGAAAAGGCGGAGAAAGACAATGGACTGGATGCCGACCCGCGGACAGAGGTAACAGTGACCTCCGGTTCCCAAGAAGCCATGATGATTTCCGCATTTGGTTTTTTGAACCCAGGCGACGAAGCACTAATTCTAGACCCGTACTACCCTGCATATTTTGAAGACACTCTCTTGGCAGAAGCTATTCCGATTCCACTTGCTCTTGATGAAAACAGCGACTACGGAATAGACCCTGAAGTCTTGGAGAATCACGTAACAAAGAAAACGAAAATGATCTGGCTGTGTAACCCTTCAAACCCAACAGGACACGTGTTCCCAAGACACGATCTCGAAATCATAGCCGAAGTCGCTAAGCAACACGATTTGACGGTCTTTGATGACGAAATATACGAAAAAATCGTCTACGATGGCACAGAACATGTCAGCATCGGTTCATTGCCCGGCATGAAAGACCGAACAATAACGGTGAACGGTTTCTCAAAAGCATACGCTATGACAGGGTGGAGAATCGGCTACATGATAGCCGAGAAAAAGCTCTCTGCAACCCTGCGCAATCTGCACTACTACGCAACCCTTTGCCCGAACGCAATTTCACAAAAAGCAGCCTATGCCGCGCTGACTGGACCCCAGGATTGCGTCCAAGAAATGGTAACCGAATACGACAGAAGAAGAAGATACGTGCTCAGCGAGTTAGACAAAATCAAGAAATTGAGTTGCGCTACACCGAAAGGAGCCTTCTACGTTTTTCCAGAATTCTCAAGCTTCGAAAAATCTGATGAGGCGCTCGCCCAATATCTGTTGAATGAGGCTAAAGTGGCAACTGCACCAGGCTCAGGTTTCGGGAAGGCAGGAGAAGGACATCTAAGGATATCATACTCTGTCTCCTATGAACAGCTCAAAGAAGGAATCGAACGGATTAAGAGAAGCCTAGAGCGTAGACCATAGATTAAGCGTGACGACTCAGGTTCTCTGCCTTGTGATAGTGATTATGGATTTGTCTGCGTCCACCTTTACGAAGTCGCCCGTGCTAATGGCTTCGAACGGATCCTGCTCTAGCTTGTCTACCAGCGGAACTTTTGCTATGAATGCGCTCACTACCAGCACTGTTTCTACGTCCTTGACTATCATGGCCTTCGGAGCAAGGTTGTTTGACGCGAGCTTGAACAGGCCGTCTATCTGAACCACTGAACTGGCCTTTCCTGAAGGGAAAACGAGAACCTTGTTGGCAACGTTTTTTCCAGCTAACTCATGCGTTTTCTCTCTTATCACGCCTGTCTTGGGATCTGTCAGGTAGAAGCAGATCGGCTCATGAGACACAAGAGCTTCGCCTTCTCCGCAGCCTCCAATGATCTTGTGACACTTCAATGAGGTTCCCAAACTTCTCATCTCCACCTTCCCTTAACCGCGGCTTCAACGCAGTTCTGAAGCCTCGCCACCATGACCTCTTTGAATCGGCGGTAGTAGGCACATTTAGGCGAGTCCGTCATCCCCACTTTTTCCTTGTAGGCAATCCAGCATGGCTCATCTATGCAAGTGTCCACAACCACGTGCCCGCCAGCCTTTTCTATTGCGTCTGTATGCCCGGTCTTGTCGGACAGAACTTTTGTTGTGGCTGACGTGCAAACCCAGAACGAGACGCCATTGTGCACCTTTTTTCCTTCCAAGAGTCTCGCAACTTCTCCCAACTGCTTGAGTGTGTAATGGGGGCATCCAAGCATAACGAAGTCTATTCTTCCGTTTGTCGTTTGAAGCTCTTCATCGACTTCCCTGAGTGCCCCATCCGTGACTGTGATCTTGTCCTTTGGAAGGTCTCCCTGAAAAGCCTCCTCCACTGTCGAAGCCTCAACCGTGTATCCGGGCATGTAGAACATTGATATCGCTCCCGACGTGTTTGACATTGCACAGAAGTTTATCAGTTCCTCCGTGCTCGGACGTCTAAGTAACCCGGTCAACACAGGAACCCCGTAGCCTACAATCTTGCCGACGTAGTAGCCCAGAAGTGTATAATCGAACTCGTCCCTCAAGGATGCTTCCACATCGACCAGAAATGTCCCCTTCCTATTCTCTTTGATGTGCAAACCGTACTTCGGAGTCTTGCCAATGATCCCTGAGGCCAGTGCACTTTGAGCTGCTTCACGGTTTGTTCTAGCGCCAATGACAGAGTTAACATAGGGGGTAGCACTTGACTCGGAAAAGGCCACAGTCTCACCGTACAGCGGGATGTTTTCCGACAGGTAGGGTATGCAGCTCCAGCTCAGTATGGCACCCACTCGCTTGTAAGCTTCCATTACTCTCCGAGCCACTTCCGCTTCGCCTTTAGGAATATCAAACAGACCGTGGAAATATGTTAGGTCATAGACTGGGTTGGTGCTAGTGGGAACCCTGCATTTTGCGCCTCCCTCAGCTAAGAGTTCAACGAAGTACAAGTCTCCTTCTTGGCCACTTGAGGCAGCGTGCGCCCGGCTTACGGGAATCGTTTTTTCCGCGTCATACGCGTCTCCTATTGCGACTAGTAGCTCCATTGCTCTTTGCGTTCCCACGCCTAGTTCTCCATCGAGTATCTGCTGCTCTTCCTTGGTTAAGTACATGCCAATTCAACCTTCATTCTAAAACAAGCCCATATCTTGCTAACAGACGTTTTGTTGCTTTCCCTCCAAGAACCTGACGACGTTCTCGATGCACATATCCGTACACCTCACTTCTGCTTCGACAGTGTTGAACCCGATGTGTGGGGAAAGCACTACGCTGTCAAGTTTGAACAGTGGATTATCTTTGGCTGGTGGCTCCTCCCCTAGAACATCCAGCCCCACGCAGGACAATTTGCCCGATTCTAAAGCTTCAACCAAGGCCTTCTCATCTATTGTCTTGCCTTGGGAAGTGTTGATTATCACTCCACCGTCCTTCATGGAAGCGATCTCCTTCTTCCCTATCAAAGTCTCTGTTTCCGACGTTAGCGTAACATGTAGCGTCACTACATCGCTTTCTCTCAGCAACGTGTCGAGGTCGACATACTTCATCCCTATCTCTTCTGCTCTTTTGAGGTTAGGATACTTGTCGTGACCTAAAACCTGCATCCTAAAGGCTCGACCTATCTCAGCAACCCGGCAACCAATCGCTCCGGTACCGATAACTCCAAGAGTTTTGCCAGCTAACTCTCGACCTCCAAAAGGCCTCCAATCAAAGTTCCCCTCCCTAACGTGCTTGTCAGCCAACGTCAGTCTTCTGACAACAGCCAACAGCAATGCGAACGTGTACTCGGCAACAGCTTCAGTGGCATATCCTGGAACATGAGTAACTACAATGCCTCTCTTTTTCGCCGCCTCCGGATCAGCGTAGTGGCAAGTTGTCGCCCATATCGAGATCATCTTAAGTCTCTTGGCAGAATCAATGACGCTCTGATCTAATTGGCTCCAGCCGACTATGACTACGTCAGCATCGTCTATTCTCTGTTTCAATTCGTCAGGTGTTTTCGGAGGTTCCTTGAAAACTTCTAGGTCGCCGAGCGATCGCAGCTTTTCAATGTGCTTCTCCTCTAGGTAAACATGGTCTACAACGACTATCTTCATGTTCCATCATTTTCTAGCACATAGCTAGTTACTTAAGTGTTTATTCCGAAGAATGCAGTTTTCACAACTTGTGACTTGAATCACACAAAAAAAAGAAATGGGTCTTAGCGAGCTTTTGACCTCACTTTCGGTTCCATCAGCGTCCAAAGCCATTCAACGAACTCGCTCACGTTCTTGGTCTGTATGTAAATGTCCCCTGGACCTGTGATCTGCGTCACCAAGCCTTCTCCACCAAGTATAGTCTCTTTCAATCCACCAAACTTTGTGACCTTATAGCTGCACGTGTCGCTGAATGCCACCAAGTGGAAGTTGTCCACTATCATTGTCTGTCCAGGCGCCAATGTGTGTTTGTCGATCGCCCCAAAAGTGTTTATGAATAATGTGCCATTACCCTTGACCTTTATCATGAATAAGCCTTGCCCAAACAGTCCTTTCGTGAAGCCTTCCCATTTGATGTCCAAGTCCACGCTTTCAGTTGAAGCTATGTATGCGGATTTCTGGATTATGTATCCCTGATTAGGTCTAATCTCCAAGGTCTCGATATCTCCTATTGGTGCGGCAACGAACGCCACTTCACCGGGTCCGTTCGTCGCAATGTAGTCATTCACCCAGAAAGATTGCCCACCAAGGATAGTCAAACCCAAACTGCCCAAAAGACTCTTTTCCCTTTTCCTAGTGTGGGGCTCAATGTTTGGAGACATGTATGTCATTGCGCCAGCTTCAGCAGTGATCGTATCGCCTTGCGCCAAATTCACAACGAGCAATGAGTACGATGGTCTGTATTTGATTTCGTATTTCATTCTTGTTCCTCGCGGATTCAATTCATGCGAGAGTTATTATTGTTTTTGCTGTGAGCATGTTGGCAACACTGATTTTCGCTCGCTCTTTCGGGATTCTGAATAATCCTTCAGCCTCTAGGACATGGACAATTCCCATGCTCGACACCGGATACCGACCAGAAATATCGTATTTCATCGTCTGATCTTCATAAAACTTTTATAGGTAGGGATGTTGTGGATATGTATAATCGAAACAAAAGGTGCTTGAATGGAACCTAGCAAAAAACCTTTGAACGTGTTAGTTAAACAGTTGAATGCAACGATTTCCGTCATGCTCAAAAACGGTTGTGAATACAAGGGCAAAATGATCAAGTGTGACGGCCACATGAACATTCTTCTAGAAGGCGCGTCCGAGTGCAAAGACGACCAGTTGATGACCAACTACGGTAACGTGCTACTGCGTGGAAACAACATACTCTACATAGCACTATAGCAGCCTCTAAAGCAGTTTTCTACGAGTCCCAGTCACGTATTCCAAGGCTTCATTAAGTCTGATTTTCAACTTGAACTTCCTGCTGAAGTAATTCAGAACGTTTCTCACATCTCGCTTCAAAAGATCACTAGCGTTCGAATGCTCCAACGTAACATATTGCGGCCAATCAATGAGGAGTATGTGCCCGTCAGGCTTGAGAATTATGTTGTATTCGCTCATGTCAGCGTGAATCACGCCTGCTTTCAAGTAAGCTCTCCGGAGATTTCTGAAAATCTCTTTTAGCACTCGCTCGGGATGCGAAAACGCTCTCCACTTTGCCAGTTCTGCTCCTTCAATCATACCCATAACAAGAACATGGCGGCTCTGACTTATCGGTTCAGGAACAGCCACACCACAACGATAAAGGATTTTTAAGGCCTTGTATTCGTTCTCTGCCGCAAGCCTCGACTGAAAAAGCCAACTCGCATGCTCTTTAACGTAACCTCTCTTACGTTGCGTCTGACGAAAGCTGATTCTTCCCAACCTCTGAAACTTCACAGCCACCTGCTCTTTCGCCGGAGTCAACGCATCAAAAACGTCCGCCTCTTTGCCAACACCTAAGGATTTGCCAAAAGCTTCAAGGACGTTCGCCTTTACGAACGCATTTATGGCCAAACAATCGTATCCCGCGTAGTTTAGCGCATAGCCAACATATGCACCTCGTGCCCGATATATCAAACCGAGTTTGCTCAGCCGACTTAATCTGAAATCGGCCTCCCGAGCAAGATCAAACTTCGCGAAACGGGCAATTTTCTCTTTTGGAACAAACTCGTGTTCGCTCATAGCAGTCTCAATTACCTGCAGCACTCTGAAGTCTGCGCTTTCCAGAGTTCGAAACACATGAACCGCAACATCAGCAGAAGACATAGCAAGACACAACCGCTTGACCAGTCAACAACATCAACACTAGACCGTTATTATCTTTGCTTGTGCGACACTCCATGTGCCAAAGACCCAAAACCAAATCGAGCCCGAATAGACTCTTCTGAAGACTTTTAACCAGAAAATCACGTATTATACGCCACATAGGATGTAGCAATTCATGCGCATTGTCATTAGGATGGGAGGTTCGATTGTCGCATCTCCTATCAACCCAGAGTTGATCAAGAGATACGTGGCCTTGCTGGAAAACCTAAAGGAACAAGGACATTCCATAGCGGTTGTAGTTGGAGGCGGCACCCTAGCAAGAGAATACATCAGAACCGCAAAGGATTTGGGGCTAACCCAATCAGATCAAGACAACGTTGCAATCTCGGTCTCAAGACTCTTTGCCTTACTCTTCCTCAAGAAACTGGGGAAACTGAGCTGCGATTCAGTCTCTATAACCGTTGAAAACGCTGCAAACTGTTTGAAGAATGGAAAAATCGCGGTGATGGGTGGTCTGAGGCCAGGCATGACTACAGACGCCGTTGCTGCATTGATCGCAGAACGTGTGGGCGCTGACTTGTATATCAAGGCCACCGACCAAGAAGGAATATACGATAAAGACCCCAGAACACACTCGGATGCTGTCAAGCTTGATCGCATATGCTTTGAGGATTTATCACACACACTAGCAGAAAAGAAACATAAAGCAGGGATCCACCAAATTCTCGATCCTGAAGCTGTCAAGGTCTTGAGAAAAGGCACAGTGAAGGTAGTTGTTGTAAATGGTGCTAGACCGGAAAATGTCTCGGCTGCCGTATGTGGCAAAAAGGTTGGAACGATAATTGAAAAGTCCCCTAAGAAATAGCATGCCCTAAGGTAAGAACTATGGTTCAATTTCGGAGGCACTGAACTTTGAGAAGACTCTACCCGAACCAACCAATTGTGGGAGTAGGCGCCGTGATAATACGTGACGGCAGAATCCTACTGGAGAGAAGAAGAAATGACCCTGGAAAGGGAAAATGGAGCATTCCAGGCGGCATCGTTGAACTGGGTGAGAGCACAGAGGAGGCAGTCATGCGAGAAGTCAAGGAAGAGACAGGACTAGATGTTGACAACCCTGAACTCATTGATGTTGTCAACAACGTAACTGGGGACGAAAAAGGCCGGATAGAGTATCATTTTGTAATCATAGACTATTCCGTGAGACTAAAGGGAGGAAAACCTAAGGCTTCCAGCGACGCAGAAGCACTGAAATGGGTGCCACTTGGAAACGTAGAAGAATACGATTTGACAAGAACCTTTAGGGAATTCTTCCAGAGAAACAAGAAGAAACTACGGGAACTGGATGCACCGCCAGACAACTAGTTGAATACAGGAGTCTGCTTGGAAACTATTCGTAGAGCATGCGTGCAGTCAGTTTTGGAAGAAGAGTCTCGTCTCACCCATGGTCTTAACGTCTAAAGCCTTGATTTTCACGACCATTGGAAAATCATTCACGACTTTACCAAGTGTGAGGCAGTAGTGTGGTGGCAGGTCATGAGCAATCGACCTGACTGTCTCCCCATCAACCCTTGCAGCGCGTGAAACAACGTCCAAGTCGTGCTCATTCGTGAAGTTGAACAAGAATATGTTGTCTGCCTGACGGTATATGTTCTCTCTGATGGTATCGGGCTGGTTGGTTACGAAGGTAGTGAATATGCCAAAATGCCTCATACGAGTAACGATGTCATCCCAATAGGTCTCCCGAAGGTATAGATGTGCTTCTTCAGCGAAGAGAAAAACGGCTTTGAGCTTCCAGCTTGTAAGCAATTCCACAAGTTTTCCAAGAACGTACTCCACGACTATTTGGCGGTCAATTGCACCAGTGTTACGCAGGTTTACTAGGATAGCACCTCCTTGTTCTTTTGCTTTGAACAGGCAATCTTCTAGCAAAGCCGCTTCAGCAACGTTATCCGTGAAAAAACCCGAATTTATCAAAGCATGAAAGCGAGAAGACAACGCGTCACGAACATGTTGATTACAGTTCCAAGTGCGTATCGCCTCACCCAAGTCATGCAGTGTAAGCATATCTTTTTCCTTCAAAAACTGCCAAATTCGTCTAAACTCGCGAGCTGATGTTCCAGGCAAATGCAGCGCGTGAATGAGAATGCCAAGCATAACGTGAAGATTCAGCTGTTTCAGGGCCAACTTAAAATTTTGCGAAGGTGTCAAAACATGAATCTTGTCATAGTGAGCATTTCTCTTGCCATCACTGGCCATGCCTAAACTCAAGTACTCGCCGTTTAAGTCAAAAACGACGACTGTAGCCTTGTACCCAACCAGATTAACCATCAGAAGCTTCGATAAATGAGATTTCCCCGTTTCTTTTTTCCCAGTTATGATGTTAAGCTTACCATCCAAGTGCACTGCATCAATCGTTAGAAGCGAAGAATCCTTCGTGCCACCCAACACGATAGGAAGCTTTCCATCAACCTTTGCGAGCCTCAGCAACGTTGGAATCGGCAGCTTCTTTATCGTGGACTGAGAACGCGACGGAAGCCATGAACTACTCGGACTCAGGTTCTCATTCTCCAGAGTAGCTCGTATTTTGCAGATAAGCAAGCTGGCGTCTTGAATGTAAGTAATGTGAGGAGCTATTTCCAGTGGGTCAAAATCCTCTCCTTGAATGACTTCGCCACCGTCTGGCAGGCCTCGAAGTAGTTCCTCAAGAACCCCGGGAATACTTGCAAACTGCACATCAATCACCTGAGCTATTAAAGCCTTGCCTGCCTCTTGGTCTTCGACGAGCAAATAGTCGCCCTTCTCGACAGTCTCATGCGGGAAGCTCAGTATCTGCAGGACATTGCCCTCTTTTCGGTAAAGCTTCATGAGCAGATTTCACCTCTGCCAAAAGGACCAAACAGAAGCTTATGCATATCCGGCCTGTTGACAAGCTTAAGTCCATATTTCCGCACTGCAAAATGCTGCATCGCCAAAACCTCGTTCGCCGTAAACGTGCATAAGATATGGGCCAAGCGCAAGGTCTCTGGGTAACTCTGTGAAATGACGTCATTTCCCAGCAGCTTCTCAACAGCCTCAATTTTCTGTTCAAGAGAGAGGTCTTTACTGATATCCAGTCTAAACGCGTAGTCTTCACAAGTTAGTTTTGCGACGAAAACATCACCCAACAGAGTGATTGGGGGTTTGGACTTCAATCCTATTGTCTCGAGCAGACAGGGCGGTCTAAGCTCAAATGGCACATCGGTAATGATGTGTCCGTCTGCTCTGAGGTTTGTCATTTTTGAGAAAGCCAAAACGATGTTGTTGTTTTCGCCGGCCCTGACCAGTATCTGCTTCAAAGCTCTCGTCGAAACACCACCAACTCCAGCAGTCAGCGAGCCGTCAAAGAGAATCAATCCATTACTCACCATGCTTGCGAGCATGCTTTGCAGCCACCTTTCAAGTAGACCAGCTATTCGCATCGGCATCTGCCAGATGCTTATGTTCTGGTGATTTCCGTCATTTGATGCGCCAAAACATGATCTTTCTAGGGCGTTGTAGACTTCGCTTTTGCTCTCGACAGTTAGGTGGAATATGAAGGGTCCGAGGCGGATGTATCTGTAGCTTCTGTTTTGTCTCCATACGTTTGCGCCTCTGATGGCTACTAGAACGCCGGTGCTTGTTTCACCGATTTTTATCGTTGACGTGTCACATGCCGCGATTGTGGTTGCTTGGCGCTTCGGACTTAATGGTATTGGTCGCGGATTGAGGCTCAGCCCATGTGTTTGCATTTCAGAAGTATCGTTTTGTTGAATGATCTGTTGATTTAGTTGAAAAGCCCGATTTTGCACTTGTTTGAGTGATATTATGCTTTGTTCTATGAATCGCTGTGGTAATGTTGAATCCATCGTGGGGTTTGGAAAGTTATATCTTGGTGTTGTTGCAATAGTGTATTGTTCAATCACCATGATTCACCAATAGCCAATAGTTTGCTCATGAGCTATTTAAGTGTTGCGCATGAACAAGATGCGCAATACAATATACAATAAGGTGAAACGTTGGCAGAAAGAGAACTCAAACCCCCGATAAAACTGAAAATGAAAATAGGAGAAATGGAATTCGAAATAGAATGCCAAGAAGACCAACTGCAGACAACAGTGGATAAGGTTCTCTCAACGGTAACTGAGAAAATGAAAGAAACTCGAGCAATAACGGAAAGAAACCCGCCTCCACCCAGAGCTGAGACATGTAAGACCATAATTCAAAATCTTTGGAAAGAAGGCTGGTTCTCTACGGCAAAAGGTCTAAGCGAAGTCCATACTGAAATGGCAAAACGTGGATTCCATTATGACCGAACCGCCGTAGCTCATGCACTGATAGACCTAGTCAAAGACGGAGTCTTGACGAGAGAGGGCAAACCCCGCCGATATCAATACGCTCAGAAAAGACCGCCATAGCCCATAAGGATAACAGGAAACGCCCAACAAAGCCGTGTACATTGTGAAGAGGAATTGCACATTGAGAGAGAATGGTCAAACCATCAAAGCGGTAACTTTCGACCTGTGGGAAACCCTACTTTTCGAAAAAGATGGTGCAAGTGCAGAACGAACATCTGCTCGTTGCCGAAAACTCGCGCATGCTCTAAACAGATTCGAAGCACTGGTCTCCATTGAGCAAGTGGAGGACGCCTTGAACAAGACGATCGCCTCACTCTTAAAAGAGTGGAACAAAAACAAAGACGTCACCCACATGGATCAAATACAACTGTTCCTCGAAAACCTGCCGAAAAGATCAGTCATGCCAAAAACAGAATTGATCAAAGATCTGAGCTCAGCTTATGTCTCACCGTTTTTTGAAGTACCACCATATGTCAACCCAGATGCGCACACAACATTGAAGTGGCTTAAGGAACGACATAACCGGATTGGACTCATATGCAACACTGGATTGACTCCAAGCACTGCCCTGCGTAGATTCCTTTCAGAGCAGAAAGTGTCAGATCATTTTGATTTGATGGTTTTCTCCGATGAAGTTGGTATTCGAAAACCAGACTGCAGAATATTCCAACTCGTCGCAAAGAAGATGAAAATAAAACCGTGTGAGGTCGTTCACATCGGTGACAATCTGAAGGCTGACGTATACGGTGCCAAAAACGCGGGTTTCAAGGCAATACATTTTGCAAGTGATGTGGGACGAGATAAAATCGCTGAGGCTGACCCCAAGTCACTTGTTTCAATATCGAGAAATCTTGGCAGCCTAGAAAAGGAGCAGATGAAACCAGATAAGACGATAACTTCTCTTGCTACAGTTAGAAAGACTATTGAGGAGATCGAAGCCGGAACACCATGAACGACTAAATGAGAGAATTATGGAAACTGTTTCTGAAAAACTCAAATCCCTGCCCTTGCTTTGACGCGAACGATTATCTCTTTCTGCATCTGGGCTACACCAAAAGACGTGATTCTGTAATTGTCTTCTGGCGTCTTTGCTCCAATGTCGCTTTTGACCAGTTCACTCAGGCGTGTGCTGACGATCTTTGAACTTTTTCCAAGCTTGACTTGCAACTCGGCTTTTGAGATGGCATCGCTGTTCAATAATCCCAATTGAAAACCTAAATGAGCAGCTAGCAACCAGAGTGCCAGAGTCTCGTTGTCTGTCAGCTTGTTTCTAGAGACTAGCAAGTTCGGTCCTTCATGCGAGAATGCAATAATACCTTCACAGTTTTTGATGAGCTGCTGCAGGTCTATTTTCATAATCATCTTGTCTGCAATTTCGAAGCCTTGGAGAAAACTGCCGAAGAATCTGTTCACGGAGAGCCACACGTTCTCTGGGCTGCCTTCGAAGGTCTCTTCAAGATCTTTGTACTTTATGTGAACCGTGATCTTGCTTTCTTGGCTTGTCAACTCAGCTTGCCTCTAATTTTTGGCAGAACGTCGCCCTCAACCCATCTTTCACCCTGAATCGTCAGTTTGAACTCCGGCCTCTTTGGGTCTGGCTTGAAAACCTGTCCTCTCTTTGTCATCTCGTTCAAACGGGCTGGAACCATGCACTTTATTCCAGATGATTCGAGAAGCTTTGAAATTCGTGCCGCCGTGTTCTTCTTTTCATCCGAAGCATACAACGTTAATCCTATAGCTTCATAATGAGTTAGCGTCTCATGAGCCACTATTACTGGACCCTCAGTAGTGGATTCAACTATGCCTTTCAGTTGTGCAGCCGAGGGAATTATGCGGCTTGAGACAAAGCTATCCACTTTTTCCACGAAATCCTCCGGAAAAGTGGAAAGGAGTTCAAGGATTTCTTGAGGGGTATCGCCTTCTACAACGATTTCGCCGAAAGAGGTTTTGATTCGTGTTTCAACCTTCTTCATTCAGCCGCCCTCCTTGCCCCAATGCCTCGTTTTCGACAAGAATGTAGACAAATCCCGCGTCCGTGTTCCAGCGCTTAACCTTTCCTTTCTTAACCAACCCGCTTAGGGCTCCAGCCAAAACGCGGATTGGGTAGTTCAATCCATTGGCCTGCAATGCTTCTTTGAGCTCTTCGATCATGCGTGGTCGCCATTTTCCCCAGTCAGTATGCAAAATCCTCGTAATTGCTTCTTCACAATCTTGTGTTGGCGAAATCTTCGGATATTTCTGTATCTTCGTTTGTTCCTTAGGAGGCTCTGTTTTGACAGTCAATGTAGTGACGGTCTTGGGTTTCACGTTTTCGAAAGCTTTGTGTATACTGGCGACAAGCGTTGGGAAGTCCTCGATTGTTTTCAGGACTTCCTCCCGGGTTCCACTTAACTCCACTTCATACTCGCCCATTTTGACTTTTAGGGCAAAGTTTTCATGCATTTCTGTCATCGCCTGAACTTATGTTATCATTCTGCAATATAGATTGTGTTAAAGGCTTTTAGGATTTACGTATAGCGATGATTTCTCACTGTATTCTGCTATATTTTCATTTTCTCTTTCTGAACAGCTTGCGCGCGCGAGCCTTAATAGTAGCTTGGATGAATATTCTGATAATGGATGCTAATGCGAATCCAGGTTCTTGCTGATCTCCACACAGAGTTTGCCTCCTATAAGATCGAGTCGGCTGAGGATGCAGATGTTTTGGTGATAGCAGGTGATTTCACTGTGGCTGATTCGTTGGGAAGGCTTGAGGGTTTTGCTCAAGCCGTGGAGAAACCGATAGTTTTCGTAGCAGGAAATCACGAGTATTATGGTGGAGCCTTCAATGAGATTAACGAAAAACTGACAAGAATAGGTTCAAGACAACGTAATTTTCATTTTCTGAACAACAGATGTTTCCAGGTTGAAGATGTGCAGTTCATTGGCACCACTCTCTGGTCTAATTTTGACCTTGCTCCAGATTTGGATGAATTTGTGCGTATCATAGGGCTGGCGATCAATGATTTCGATTGTATTGCCAACTCTTCGGCTGCAACGTTCTCACCTTATGACTGCATGAGGCTCAATGAGGAAAGCCGGTCATTTCTTAAGGATAAGATAAGTGCCTCCTTTTCTGGCAAAAGGGTTGTCGTGACACATTTCGGTCCAAGTCCCAGGTCTATCCATCCTCGGTTTGAAGACAGCCCTGCGAATCCCTATTTTTGTTGCAACTGTGAAAATCTGATGGGACCAAGCATTCCTTTGTGGATTCATGGACACACACATGAATCTATCGACTACGAGCACAAGAAAACTCATGTTATCGCAAACCCAAGAGGTTACCATGGAGAAAACAAGAGCTTCAGGGGGAAACTCGTCGTCGAAATCTAGCGTATAGATTAGGTGAATTGAGCGGATCAGGTCAAATCAAGCGGATTCAATGGTCTTGAGCGACGCCTAGGGGTAGCTTGGGCTGTGGAAGCACAAGGGATTAAGCCGTGCCTTCAGCTTAGTCTGACGTTAGAAAACGGTTCGACAAGGTTTGATGCATTAAACTGCTGCGCTCATTCGGCGCCCTAACTCCATTTGGCTAAGCTGGCAAGATCTGCGGGTTCCTGTTGCAGATGAAGGTTTGCCTGTTCTGGAAAAATGTGTGGGAGTCAGACTTTCTTACAATAGAGAAAAGCGAAACTAGGACCAGTGTTGGCCGAAATATGTGCCCAGTAGGACTGCGTCTTTGGCGTTGCAATAGTCGTCGCCGTTGATGTCTGCGTTCGGCGTGTACCTAACTTCTCCTCGTTTTGAGCCGAAGGCAACTCCTAGTATGACGGCGTCTTTTGCGTTCGCGTATTGGTCGCCGTTTATGTCTCCTGTGATGGTTACGAGTATTTTGCCGTCGACAAACGTGTTGTCCGCTGGGTTAGTGTCGCTTGGAAGTGTTGCGACAGCGCTTATGGTGTAGTTGCCCTTGGCGAAGCCCGTGGTGTTCCATGCAAAGGTTATGGTGGTGCAGTTTCTTTTTATTAGGGTGGCTGTTTGCGTGGCTATTGCTGTTGTGTTAACGAGGGCTTCTACGGTGAGGGTTTCATCGCATATTCCATGGTTTAGGATTCCTGCTTCTATGCGTAAGCAGAAGCCCTGTCCCACAACAGTTTTTGAGGCGATGACGTTTGTTACTCCTACGTCGTGGGGGCTGAAAGGCTGCATCAGAGGATATCTGTCAACGTTATTCACATCAACTGCGTATGGCGTATCGCCAATGCCGTCGCCGTTGGCATCACCGCCTGCATAGTCGCTCCAGTAGTTTCCGCCAGAAGGATAGCCATCGTCCCACGCGTTGACCGGACTCCCTAGAATGCCTGTTTGCACTGCGTTGCTGATTACGTTGTTGTGAAAGATGGTGTTGCCGCTTGATGTGACTCTGATTCCCAAGTGATTGCCACAGATCATGTTTGTGCAGACGATGTTTCCGCCTGATTCCAGGTCGATGCCAACATTGAAGTTCGTGCTGACCACGTTGTCGTGAACCACGTTGCCGGCTGAATAGGCAGTCAGGTTAACCGCGACCTGGTTGCTTTGGAATATGTTCCCATAGATCTGGTTATTCACGGTGCCCGTTCCCATCAGGGCTATTCCGTTCTGGCTCATCAGGGACACCATGGTGCTGTAGATCCTGCAGTTGCTCGCGTTAACGACTATACCCTGACCATAGTTTGTTATGACAAGCCCTGCGATGACACTTCCGGAAGCTCCGGGTAGCAGGGACATGAAGATCTGCCCAGACCCGCCGCCGTCAAAAACCGGGTCACTTCCCTTCAGGCCAATGATCGTTACGGTCTTGTTAACAACTATGGATTGGTCGTGATAAACACCGGGAGCGACAAGAATAGTGTCACCAGAGCCGGCGGCGTCAACTGCCCCCTGCAGTGTCCCGTAATCCTCAGGAAACTTCACGACTTTACCGAAAGCGAATCCGTATGGCGAGGTTATGTCCTCAGAGTTCTTGTTAGGGTCGGTGGTCATGTGTGTATTGTAGACACCAGGCCTGTGAGCTTTGAGCAGTATCTGGCTGCCTGTTGCGTAGTCGTCCAGGCACCATGGGCCAGAGTGTATCATGTCTGGGTCTGGTGCGAAGGTTGTTGGATCCCATGCGACGCCTGACTTTGGTGCAATCGCGCCTGTGCATATGGGTTGCCATATGTGTTTTGGCAAGATGCGGTTGCCGCCAATCCATCCGAGTGCATATAGGTTTTTGACGTCGAGTCGCACTTCGAATTCCGTGTCGGAATGCTTTATGAACTCAACGATGCTGTCCAGATTGCCGGACCAGTAAGGCGGCGGCAGTCCTCTACTGTTCAAGTCAGTCCTGAGTTGCGTGAACGTGTACTCAACATCATCGATAGTCACTGGGATTCCATCTGACCAATAGGCGTTGCGACCCAAGGTGAATGTGATGTTGGTCAATGGTCCCATTCCTTCGTCGTATGAGCCGACTCTGTAGGTGGTGCAGAGCCAAGGCATGAAGGCTCTCGTGTAGGGATCCCTCATTATGAGGCTCTCATAGCCCAGCAGATCAAGGATCTTGTTGTCCCAGTACGAGCTCGCGTACAGCGGGTTAAGACTGCTTATGGCTGACGTTGCCATGCCGTACCTGATCACTCCGCCTTTGCCCACCCCGGCTGGATGCATGTTCAGGAAAGTGAAGTAGTTGTCAACGCCGTATGCAGGGATGTTCACGAAGTTTTCCCAGTATCTGCCATAATACTCTGGTTCTGATCCGACATACGTACGACTTACGGCTCTGTTGCCACCCATAGAGTATAGGGGGACTGAGAGGACGTCTGTGGCGTAGATCTCCTGAGCTAGGTGGGCGTAGTATGTGGCTTCTTCGATCGTGTTGGCGTATTGTACACCGTCTGCTGCAGCGTTGAATTCTGGGTTGTTGCAGCCTGCGTAGTTGGGTGGCATTCCTGGGTGCCAGTAGTAGTCCCAGTGCCACAGGATCAAGTGGTCTGGGTCCATACCCAAGCTCCAGCCGGCCGTGTAGATGTGGAAGTCCTTGTTCTGCATCACCTGCAGTCTCGCGGCAGCCATGTTACCTGTCACGAAGTCTACGTGGATGTGTGTGTCGTTTTCCAAATCATCGTATAGCTTCTCAGCTATCCTCAGCCTTGGAGGACTGTCGCTTCTGGCAAAGAGCTTCAGCGTCATGTCCTCGCCTGCATCTTTGACGCCGTTGAGGTTCATGTCCCAGTATCTCCAGCCGTCTAGGCAGATTGGGAACTTGCTTGAGTTGTCAAGCACTCCCACTGCCTCATTCGGGTCGTACAGGTAGCACAGCTCTTCTAGGGCACCGCCTGGTTTGATTTCTGGGTGGACGTAGAAGCCGCTGGCAGGCGACATCGGCGTATAGACTGGATAGGCGAATCCTTCACCTATGATCTCGTTGATTACGTACGATCTGTCCGAAAGATAGGCGACTGCTTTTCGCAGCTCCACAACGCTCATCGGGTTCGGGTAAACAGGGTTCGGATAAGCTGGGTCTTCTGGGTTGCCCAAATTCGGGTTGTTGTTGTTGTTCAAGTCGAACAGGTACAAATCGAATTCGGGATAGCTTAGAACTCTCTTCGTTTCATTCCACGGCAGGTCACTGTATCGGGTGTAGTGCTCCGGATCTAGGGAACAGTCGGTAACGTCAAGTTCGCCGCCCTCAAAGGCATCCCACTCAGCTGTCTCTGAAGTGTACAGTTTGATCAGTAGGTTGTCAGCCGCTGGTCCAAATGTTTCGTATTTGTCATCACTGGGGATGGCTGGATTGCCGTACTCCCATGCAAGAACATGTGAAAATATGCCGATCAGAAGCACACATATGGTCAAACACACAATTAATCTTTCTTTTATACTCAAAATTCTTCCTCCCCTAACCGTTAATATATCCGCATGCTCTGATAAACTTTGTGAGCAAATGTTCTATGATCTCAACTCTATGTTGCTATGAATGCATCGATCTATGCGACGCGGAACCACCTCTTCCTCTGAGCTCGCCTGATCGCACTCATCTCTCCTTTGACCCTGATGTTCGATCTTACCTCTAGCCACTTTTGCTGCCACGTTGAAGACTTCCTCAAGCCGCTAGATAGAAGAATAAGAAAAAAGGGGGGGTTTTGCGGGAGACGTCTCCAAATCTCGTGGAATTTACGTATTTTGATATATATCGAAACGGGAATACTGTATTAAATATTAAGATATCATAATATAGTTTGAGTAATCCTTTTGGTGGGAGAGGTCTTTGGCGAAGAAAGGACTGGCAGTATGGGTCTCTAGCTCCTTGACGTTCATAGCCCTAGCACATTTTATAGATGCAATATCTGCGACAGTTTTTGCCAACCCAATCAGACTCCTTCTTCTCTACCCTTTCCCAGTTGAGAAGCTAGAAGCCATAACGCCAACAACATACTTCTGGATAAGCGCCGTCACTTCCTTAATTCTTTGGGGAATCACATGCGCAATAACCTTTGAAAACCCTGTAGATACTTTCCTAAATAAGGTGCTTTCAGACGCCAAGACCCAGAGCACGGTTGAGAATCAGCTACTTGAGAGCAAGAGCGAGGTATTGGATGCGATATTTGAAACAATAGAGTCATGCCACAACACAATTGCAGAAGTCAAAGATTCGATTTTTAACATAAGAACGGAGTCAAAGGAAATTCACCCGCTAAAGGAAAGCATGGAGAGAACATTAACGGAGTTAGCCACACTGAAGAGGGAAATGAGAAGAATTGACGAAAAGATGACGTTTCCAAGCCTCTGTGCAGCTTGCGGAAAACCATTGATGCCAGAGTTCAACGTGTGCCCATATTGCGGCGAGAGCGTGAAACTGCAACACGCCCCTATTATCAAATTAAGGGATTACAAGTGAAACCTCTAGTTTTCACATGTCCTTGAGCTTTTCCTTCAGAACCTTGCTCACTCGTGCAGCATCAACCTTGCCTCGCAAATCCTTCATGAGAAAGCCCATAATGACGCCAAAGCCAGCCTCGCCCCGCTCCTTCATCAATTTCCTGTTTTCGGAAAGGACCTTACTCACTAATGTCTCAAGTTCATCTCCAGAGACTGCCTTCAAGCCAAGAGCAGTTATTGCGTCCTGCACTGTTTTGCCCCCGTTTTTTGACAGACAAATAACCACATCTGAGATTGACTCCTTCATCAGACTTCCTGAGCCTACGTGCTTGAAAATCTCTTTGATCTGGCTCTCGGAAATTCTGTCAACTCGGACGCCATCACGTTTCAGAGCTTTCAAGGTTTCCGTCAAAAACACAGCTATGATAGTCGGTGACACACCGCTCTCCTTTGTAACAGTTTCAAAGAGCTCTGCGTGCTGTGATTCAAGGATCTGCTTGGCCAGTTTCTGGTTTAGTCCATACCCACTTACTAGCCGACTCATTTTTTGCTCTGGTAGCTCAGGCAACTTTGAACGAATTGTTTGTATGTGATCCTGAGTTATCTGGATTTGCGGGATGTCCGTTTCGGGGTACATTCTTGCAGCGCCTGGCTTGGGCCTCATGTAGCGTGTTGTTCCATCTGGGTTTGCTGCGCGCGTCTCTTCTGGAACACCTTTGATGGCTTCCTTGGCTCTCTCCACGACTGCCTTGAGCCCACCTCGGGCGTTTTCCAAGGCATCTGCGACAAAGACGACTGCATCATCTTCTTCTGCTTCAACGAATGCCCTCAAATCATGGACTTCCTCTGGTGTAACTCCGTAGGCTGGCATTTCGTCAGTATGGAATATTCCGCCAACTCTTCCCCAGAACCGCGCTCTATCAGCCATTTCGGTTCCAAGACGAAAACCCGGCAACAGCTCTCTTTTCAGGAAGCCTCTAAACTTCGGAAGCCTAACAGCTAATACCTGCTGCTTATTGTCTAACGCTCTCCGAATCACTTTTGATTTTGTCAGCTTGAAGACGTCAGTAGCTTCGTTGAATTCCGCTCTTATTTCATCTTCTTTGATTCCATTTCCGCGCAGTTCCTCACTGATTTTGAGAAGGTTGAGTTGACGCTGAACCTCGAATTCCACGGCCAAAGGTACGAGTTCAAGCTCCTGCACGCCCTTTATTTCTATCAGTGCACCATTTGTGATTGATACATTGATGTCTTGGCGGATCGTGCCCAACCCCCGTTTTACCTTCCCCGTTGCTCTAAGAATGCTTCCAATAGCTAGAGCAACTTCCCCTGCTTCGTTTGGCGAATATATGACAGGGGCTGTGGTGACTTCTATCAAAGGTATGCCTAATCGGTCAATGTGATAACGTATTATGTTGCCCTCTTCATCGCCCGTTTTTCTGGCGGCGTCTTCCTCAAGACTCAAATGCTGAATCGGAATAACCTTTTCTCCCACCTGTATCTTGCCATCCAAAGCTATCGCGCATGTTCTCTGAAAACCTGTTGTGTTCGAGCCGTCAATGACTGTCTTGCGCATCACGTGAATTTCATCCACTGGTTTGGCATTCATCATTAGAGCCACTGTTAGGACCGTGTTGACTGCTTCCACGCTCAACGGGTGTGGGGGTTCTTCATCCATTTCAACAAGACACGATGTTTCAGTACTTGCCTCATACTTGATCTTCACTCCTTTCTGAAACTCAAAGAAAGCGGCAGGATCTATTTGGCCAAGTTCGCTCTGCGTCGGTCTGAGTCTGCGCAGAAACTTGATCGTTGGTTCCTCTTTGGAAAGTTCTGGCCTGCAATTACAGAATAGCTTCGATGAGGTGTCAAGCTGTTGATGAACTTCCAAGCCAATTTTCAATCCAATCTTCTCATAGTTCACTTCCAACTCGTACACAACCTTCAATCTTTTTCCATTCTACTAGGGAGTATTCGAGGCGAAAATTCACCCGAAATGTCTGTTTTCAGAAGCTCCTTCGCCTTCTCCACGTCTTGGGTCTGTCCAAAAACCCACATTAGTTTGACCAGAGCGGTCTCTGCGAGCATGTCATCTAGCGGAACTACGCCCATTGTGAGGAGGTCGCGGCCCGTGTTGTAGACATTCATGTTCACACGTCCCCATATACACTGAGAAGCCATTGCCACTATGACATTGTTCGCTATTGCTTTTTGAATGGATTCGTATAGGTATTCACTCACGTGCCCCAGACCAGTCCCCTCGAGAATCAAACCCTTGAATCCTTTCTCAACATACCAGTCTATTACTGTTGGACTCATGCCTGGATGGAACTTCAGCAATCCCACTTCTCCGCTGAATTCAGGCTTTACGTCAAGCTTCCTCATTGAGTCGCGTTTCTTGTATTCTCCAGTTAGCAAGGTTACTTCTTGGTTCTGGACTCTGGCCAAAGGTTGGACGTTCACGGATTGGAAGGTATCTCTTCTGGTTGTGTGGCACTTTCTGACCTTTGTACCTCTATGGAGCGCTATGACATTGTCTGAAAGGTTTTCATGGAAAGCGAGGACTACTTCCGCCAAAGGAGCTTTTGCCGCTGCTGTAACTGCTGCTATGAGATTTGTAGCTGCATCTGAGCTTGGTCTGTCTGCTGATCGTTGTGAACCGACGAGCACGACTGGAACAGGAAGGTTCTGCAATGCAAAGCTCAGGGCTGCAGCAGTGTAACCCATCGTGTCTGTTCCATGAGCGATGACCACACCATCAGCGCCTTGAGTAATCTTCTGCGCGACGACTTCCGCGATCTCTGCCCAATGCTTGGATGTTATGTTCTCGCTCATTAGGCTGTACAATATCTGCGTATCTATGCGTGCTATGTTCGAAAGCTCGGGAACGACGCTGTACAGGTCGTTTGCTGTCAGGGCAGCTCTTACGGCCCCTGTCCGGTAGTCCACGCGGCTAGCTATGGTTCCTCCAGTGCTTATTATCGCTACTTTAGGCAAGTTTGGATTCTGTGTTGGAGTGGCAGGCGAAGTGAAAGTGGGTTCTGCACCTTTTCCTGTTCTTTCTATCTTCGTGTTTTGGGTTATCCGTATGCCTATGTTGTAACCACTCTTCATCTTCACCACTGCATGTTTGTCGTCTGCGTACTCAGAGCGCGGAATCAAGATCCCCTTGTAAACCTCACCGTTTCGTGTTATGCATATCTGGTCTCCAATTTCAGCGCCGGCTCTCCGAATAGCTTCCAACGCTGGACCCTTATAGCCTGAGCTCTGTTTCTTCATTTTCTAATTCACCAGAATTTTAGAAACATAAACGCCATCATATTTGTAGCCAAGCCGCATATAGTACTCTTTTGTGCCTAGAGCACTTATAACTAGAATCTTTTTTAAATCATAGTCTTCCTTCGTTATTCGCTCTGCTTCACTCATCAAAGACCCACCGAGACCCTTATGCTGCCATGCCCTGTCAATATGCTCGCCCACTGGAACGAGTGGACCATATACATGAAGTTCACGGACTATCGTGCAGGGCACAGTTTTTACTTCTGACCTGTGTGCACTTTTTGAAGGAACCCTCAGTCTCACGTATCCTATTAGGACATCGTTTTCTGGGTCTTCTGCCGAAATGAAGATGTCTTCGCCTTCTGATGCTTCGTAGTCAGTTCTCAGGATCTTGACATTGTCCATGTTTGGTTTTATCTTATCAATCGCCACCCTGTGGCCCACTTCTCGACAACGTATACACCTGCATCTCAATCTCTCTTTCTTCAGTTTCTCTTGGACCATTTGCCGCAAGTTGCTTCTTTTCACTCCAGCAACTATCAATGGTGCAGGAATATCACGTTGAACCCGCATCACTCGCATCCAAGGCGGAATCATCTTCTTCATTTCTGCGATAAGATTTGCTGCCTCTTCACTCGTGTAAGGTCGATATTTGCCCTCTTCGTACCATTCATAAACTTTCGTGCCTTTCACGACCAAGCAGGGATAGATTTTGATCATGTCGGGTTTGAAGTTCGCGTTCGAGCAGACTTCCTTGAAGGCTGCTAGATCCTTTTTGAAATTCGAGCCGGGCATGCCTGGCATCAGATGGTACACGACTTTTAGTCCTGCGTCTTTCATTATGCGAGTTGCATCGATCACGTCTTGCCGCGTGTGTGTTCGCCCAACTTGACGGTATATGGTGTCAGATGGGTTTTGAACACCGATTTCTACGCGAGTCACTCCGAGGCTTAGCATGTGGTCAACGTGGGTTTCTTTTGCCCAATCTGGACGTGTTTCGACTGTTATGCCAACGTTGCGAATTCTGCTGTTCTCTGCTTTCTTCTTGGCTTCTTCGATGTCTTTCGTTTCTTGGCCTGTTATTGCTTCAAGACAATGTTGAACGAACCAGTATTGATAGTCGACTGGTGTGGCCGGAAAAGTTCCACCCATTATTATAAGTTCAATCTTGTCAACTTTGTGTCCTATAGCCTCAAGCTGCTCCATTCGACTTCTAACTTGCCTATAAGGGTCAAACTCGTTCTGTAATCCACGCATGGCTGCTGGTTCAAACCCTGTGTAGCTTTGTGGAACTCCAAACTGTGGTCCTCCTGGGCAGTAAGCACAAGGGGCAGGTTGTGGGCACGGGTGCGGCTTCGTCATTACGGCTATTACAGTGACCCCTGAGATGGTTCTGGTCTTTTTCCTTTGCAAAAGAGGGAGAAGTCTGCGTTTCTCGTTGGCTTTGAGTTGACTTATTATCTCTGAATTAGAGGGTATCCTGTTGAGTTGATACTTTTCTGCAATCTGCATCTTAAGCCGGTTCAGATCCCTGCCTGATGGTGAGGGCATTTGAAGCAGAGTCTGGATAATTTCTCTGAAGGCTTCATTCGAGTTCAAATGTTGTTCGACCACGATGAAGCATGTTTACGCAGAGAGGAATAAATCAGTTTTCAACAGATGCTTTTATTCGCCTATGGTCATGTAGTAGCACGTTCAAACGTCGTGAGAAAGCCTTGCATTGCCCTTCACAGTTTCAGCGGTACATTAAACCGCTAGGCATGTTGAGCCGCAACGCCAAGCTTTACGTAGTGTCAACTGTTCTGCAGGGCCTTGGTTCAGGAATATGGGGAGTAATATTCTACTTGTATCTCAAACTCCCCGAAGTGGGGTTTCAGCCAAACTTCATAGGCAATCTATTTACTGTTAGCGGGTTGGCAACAGGTTTAGTGGCTCTGCCTGCAGGTTTGATCATCGAACGCTTAGGCACGAAAAGAGCATTAATCATAGGTTTGACGTCAAACATCGCCAATCTCGTCCAGATAGTGATGTTACAGCCATCTGCGCTTCTGCTTGCAAGCCTTGTCTCTGGTCTGATCGGCACGATTAGCTGGGTTGCGTCCGCACCCTTCATAATGGAAAACAGCACCTCAGAAGAACGCACATATGTTTTCAGCGTTAACTGGGCCATAATGATTGTGATGAGTGTCGTCGGCAGCTATGTCGGAGGCTTCATGCCTGACCTTTTCAACACGTTTCTGGGCTTGAATACAGGAACAAATGCTTCGGCAACAGGATATCGCGCAGCCTTGATGATTTCAATGTTTCTAGTCCTCATCGCGGTGATACCTATACTACTAGTCAAAGAGAACAAGAAGCAGGGAGCTCAGAAGATGAGTGAGCTCTTAACGCTTCGAAACATCAAGAGCCATCGAACAATACTGAAGTTCTTGATACCTGTTGGAATAATAGGATTCGGTGCAGGATTCATTGTACCCCTTTTCAACCTGTTTTTCAGTCTGAAATTCAATGCCAGTACTGAAGAAATAGGCATCTTGACCGCCTTCGGAAATGCAACGTTGGTCGCGGGCACTCTTTTGGCGCCAGCCCTCTCAAGAAAGCTAGGCAAAGTGAGATCCATAGCATTGTGCGAGTTCCTCTCAATGCCCTTCATCATGCTCATGACGATAGTACCGAATTTTGCACTCGCTGGCGCAGCCTATGTTAGCAGGAACACTCTCATGAACATGGCGGGCCCCATAAGTAGTACGTTCCAGATGGAGAAAGTAACTGAAACCGAAAGAGCAACAACCAATGGTTTGATTGTGATGGCTGACAACATTCCGAGGTCAATAACGGCTTCAATTTCGGGCGAGATGATGACACTAAGCGATTTTTACACGCCTTTCTTGGCCACGACCATTGCCTATTTCATTGCCAGCTCACTGTTCTTCATTTTCTTCAGAAAAGCTGAAAAACAAGCCGCCGCCACTTCTACCGTTGCTTCTTGACAAAGACTATTTTTCCGCCCACGATTGTCATATCTACTGCGATCTGCTTGATCTTGCTGGCTGAGATTGAGAGAAGATCATCTGACAGCATTGTCAAGTCAGCAAGTTTGCCGACCTCTATCGTTCCCCTCTTGTCTTCATCAAAAGAAGCGTAAGCAGCGTTCAAAGTGTAGGTTTTCAACGCTTCTTCTGCAGTCAAGCGTTCTTCCACTTGTTTTCTTCTCGTAGCTGCTGCCCAGATGCCGAGCACAGGGCTTATTGGTTCTACAGGGCAATCTGAACCTGAACAAACAACCAAGCCGTCTCGCGTAAGCGCTTTGAACGGGTAAACCCATCGCACTCGAACCTCACCAACGCGGTCAACAGCCCAAAAATCTGAGAAAACAAAATGAGGCTGAACAGAGGCTATCAACTCCAAATGCTTCATTCTCTTGACGAGTTTCGTGTTTAGAACTGAACAGTGCTCGATTCTGTGTCTATGATTTCTTCGCGGATGCGCTTTCAAGGCCTTCTCGTAAGCGTTTAGAACTGATTCTACTGCACGATCGCCTATGGCGTGGATGGCTAGCTGCAGGTCAGCCTTGTGCGCTTTCAGAACAAGCCGATTCAATTCCTTTTGAGTGTATAGCATCATGCCAGTAGTCTCAGGTTTGTCAGAATAAGGGGCCTCTAGAGCCGCTGTGTGTCCGCCGAGTGAGCCGTCGGCTAGAATTTTCACAAATCCTATTTTGACCAAGTCGTCTCCGAAACCCGTCCGCAGTCCTAGCCCAGCCAACTCCTTCAGTAACTCGATGGAAACACCAAGATAGACTCTTAAAGGTAAATTTCCTTTGGAATGAAGGCTCTGGATGGCACGGATTTCATTCGCAGAGCTCACCATCCAATGCACGCAAGTGAGACCAGCTTCTACTGCTTTCGCGCATGCTAGTGCACAGGCTTCTTCAAGCTTTCTTTGGCTATGCTTGGGAAGAATCTTCCAAATCAGGTCCAGAGCATTCTCGCGCAGTATTCCATTGGGTTCACCTGACTTCTCGTCCAAGTCAACCCTTCCGCCTTCAACGACAGTTGTTTTTGTTATTCCAGCCAGCCGTAGAGCTTCGGTGTTGACGACACCCACGTGCCCGCAGACACGGGTTAGGAACACTGGCTTATCCTCTACCGCAGCATCCAGGTCCCAACGGGTTGGATAGCGTTTATCAGAGAAACGGCTTTGATCCCATCGCCCGCCCACAAGCCACTTTTTTCCGGGATTCTTCTTCGCATATTTCGCCAATCTTCGCTGGGCATCTCTTATTGAGCTTGCATCTCTGAGCTCTAGATTCTGCAAGGAATATCCGAAGCCTGTCATGTGAACGTGGCAGTCGACGAATCCTGAAACGATTGTTCTGTTTTTTGCGTCTACCAGTTTTGTTTTCTTGCCTGTGTATTCTCGGATTTCCTTGTTTGAGCCAACTGCCACTATCTTTTCTTCTCGGATGGCAATGGCTTCTGCAACAGGCCGCTTTGCATCTAGGGTTATCACATGCGCATTCAGAATGGCGAGTGAAGCTTCTAGCATATTCTCTAGTTAGGATTCAATTAAATAAAAAGGTTGAAGCCGGTTTAGACCCAGTTTTGCCCAGCTTTTCTTTGAAGCATTACTCTTTTCTCATAGTTGCGCCTGTTTCTGAACCTTGGGCTCGGACTCTTCCTCGTAATAGCCTGTATCTTAGGGGTTTGCCCTCGAACCTTTCCAGCTTTTGACAGTGAACCGTGGGTAGGCGTATATAAACACCGTTTTTACTGAGAAGCATACAGTAACTCTTAAACCTTTTCTCAGCATAGTCATCACGTCGCGGGGGTCGCCAAGCATGGTCAAAGGCGTAGGCTTCAGGAGCCTATCTCGCAGGGGTTCGTGGGTTCAAATCCCACCCCCCGCACCATCATCGCAAATGGGGGGCAAATCATGAAAAATGTTAAGTCGAAGCCAATTTAGCGTACACGAAGCGCTGTCAAGCTCTCCCATCAGCGAATATTCACGCGTTGATCTTCTTCACAAGCCAAGCCAACTTGCGACCGAAGTTTTGGATTGTGCGAACTCCTTCCTCGTCTTTGAGAGCTTCGCCCTTTGAACGACCAAAGGCCACGTTCCAATAGGATGAACCTGGAACAATCATCTCAGAGATCATGAAGAAAAACATGAGTTGAGCCAAAGTGAAATTGTGCCCTGCCCGACGGGCTACAACTATGGGTCCCCCAGCCTTGTCTTTCAATGGTTTGCCTTGCCTACCATAGAATCTGCTTATGAAACTTGTTATTTGAGGGGTGGCTGCACCATAGTAAACTGGAGTGGCAAGTATGATGCCATGGGCTTCCTTCATTTTCGTGAATATGCTCTCGAAGTCATCTTTGAAGTGGCATTCGCCGGTCTCTATGCAGCTTCGACAGCCGTCACAAGGTTCTATCTTCTTCTCTGCTAGTCTGATAAGCTCTGTTTGAATACCCTCTTTCTGGACTTCCTCTAGTGCTATACGGGTAAGATCCTCAGTGTTTCCTCCATGTCTTGGACTGCCAACTATTCCTATAATCTTCATTTTTGCGTCACCTTTGTCTTTGCAAAGACAATTCCAAGGATAAAACCTTCACGTCTGACAGAATGCAAAGCACATGCGCGAAGATCCTAGATAGAGTTGAAGTGAACCCAATCGTGTAAGACTTGCTTAATTTGCGCCACGTTCAAAGGGCAAGATATTTCTCCAACCCAGACCCACTTGCTCTGCTGACTGTGGAGCAAGGAGCGCAAAGGGAACTGATGCAAAGCGCCATTGAGACAATTGATCTTACCAGGCAATTCAACGGCCTCACAGCAGTGGACAAACTCAATATCACCGTAGAGAAGGGGGAAGTCTTCGGTTTGCTCGGACCAAACGGCGCGGGCAAGACAACCACGATCTCTATGCTTTGCACGATTTTGAGGCCAACATCGGGCATTGCCAGAGTAAACGGTTTTGACATCGCCAAACAGGCCACCCAAGTTCGAAAATCAATAGGCATAGTGTTCCAAGACCCAAGCATCGATGACAGACTGACAGGGCGGGAAAACCTGTACATGCACGCGAATCTGTATGGCGTGCCCCCTGGTGAACAGAGAAATCGCATCGAAGGAGTCCTGAAATTGGTCGAGCTTGAAGAAAGGGCTGATGACCTTCTACGCGCCTACTCTGGTGGAATGCGGCGCCGACTCGAAATAGCTCGAGGATTAATCCACTATCCTAGAGTTCTGTTCCTTGATGAACCAACCATAGGGCTTGATCCACAAACGCGAGAGCACATTTGGACCTACATTGAAGAACTGAGAAAAACCCACGATATCACGATAATCCTGACCACGCATTACATGGAAGAAGCTGACAGACTCTCCGACCGCATAGCCATAATGGACTACGGCAAGATAGTTGCCCTCGGTACACCCTCAAAACTAAAAGACACTCTGGAAGGAGATGTCATAACGGTGAGAACTAAAGAGGCAGAACGGCTTTCTGCCATAGTCACTGAGAAAGTAGACATCGAGAAAACTCGCGTAGCTGAAGGTGAGCTTGAAATCACGGTCAGAGACGGGAAGGCTTTGCTGCCGCGAATAGTGGAGATCGCTTCAACCAGCAACATATATGTTGAGTCGGTGTCTCTTCGCGAACCAAACCTCAAAGACGTCTTCTTGCACTACACGGGAAGGGCAATTCGGGTTGAAAGTGGCGACGAGCTTCATGGCCTGTCAGCGATCAGGAGAAGGAAGATCAAATGACTGAGACTAGAGGTATTTACACTCTCTGGCTTCGCGAGATCAAACGTTACCTTAGGGACAGAACAAGAATCATCAGTAGCTTTTTCCAGCCTTTGCTTTGGTTAGTCATATTTGGCAGTGGTATACGGATTTCAGGAACAGTAGGCAACCTCAGCTACCAGCAGTACATATTCCCGGGCATAATTGGCCAGACCCTGCTCTTCACATCTATGTTCATGGGTATTTCAGTAATCTGGGACAGGGAGTTCGGTTTCCTGAAAGAAATATTGGTTGCTCCCATTTCACGCTTCTCAATTTTTCTGGGGAAGATGCTTGGCGACAGCACAGATGCTGTGATTCAAGGAACTATCGTTTTCGTTCTTGGTTTGTTGCTGGGGATGCGGTTGGATCTCATCATGTTTCTTGAAATCTTGCCCGTAATGATACTCATTACTTTTGGGTTAGTAAGCATCGGGCTGACTGTAGCGAGTTTTATGGAGAGTTTGGAAAGCTATGGTGTTATCCAGAGCTTCATAAACCTGCCCTTGTTCTTCCTGAGTGGTGCTCTGTTTCCAATCCGTGGCGAGACCGTTCCAAGCTGGATACAGACTGTGTCAGTTCTAAACCCATTGACGTATGGTGTTGATGCCTTGAGGATAATCATTCTGGGTGATGCTTGGCAGTCATTGCACTCATTGTTTTATGACGTTCTCATCATAGGTTGCTTCGATCTTGTCATGATAGCAATCGGAACTCTGGCTTTTGGCAGACGAAAATAGCACGTTATGTCAAGAATGGACGACCAGTTCGAGCATCCTCTCACGTCCCATGGCCATGATAACGATTCCCAAGAAGAGAATGCAATCAACGGGCTTCAACTAGTTCCATGGCCGTAGCGAGATTGTTAATAGACTCGTCCGAGAACTAGTGAATTATGAGGCTTGCTGTTCTCTTCTCAGGTGGCAAAGATTCAACGCTTGCCCTGTCAAAAGCGATGGAGAAGGAGGAAGTTGTGTGTTTGATCTCCTTGATCTCCAAGAACAAAGCAAGCTACATGTTCCATACGCCAAACATTGACCTCACCGAACTGCAAGCTGAAGCAATAGATCTGCCCTTAATTCAAGAGTCTACAGAAGGCAGAAAAGAAGCAGAGCTTGAGGACCTAAAATCAGCAATAAAACGGGCCAAAGAGATTAATCGAATAGACGGTGTCGTAACCGGAGCGATAGAATCGGTTTATCAAGCTGAAAGAATCCAGAGAATCTGCAATACGTTGGACTTGTGGTGTTTCAATCCACTGTGGAAGAGAGATCAACAGGAATTGCTTGAGGAGATTGTGAGAAACGATTTCAAGGTGATAATCTCAGGCATTTTTGCTTATCCGCTGGATGAGTCGTGGCTGGGAAAGGAGATTGACAGAAAACTGGTTGGCGAATTAGTGAGGCTTTCGAAAACATATGGCATCAGTCCTTCAGGAGAGGGGGGAGAAATAGAAACCACGGTCTTGGATGCCCCATTTTTCAAGAGAAAGATTGAGGTCTTGGACCATGAGATCGAAGCGAAGGGTAACTCCGGCGTTTTTATTATTAGGAAAGGGCGATTGGTCAAGAAATGATATTGATAGTTGATATGAACTGCAGAAAGGATTCATTAGGCTATGACGAATTCGTGTTGCCCATAGCCTCGGTGATCAAGGATTTTGAAGAAGCTGTTGTCAAGCATTACTCTGATGTGAGCCATGAGGAAGTTAGAGACTATAGCCGGATTGTGCTATCGGGCACAGCACTAAAAGACGAAGGGTATCTTGGCAATATCGCAGACTTTGAATGGATACGCCAATCCGATATACCGATTCTTGGAATCTGTGCGGGCATGCAGACGATAGGACTTGTTTTCGGTTCTTCGTTGCAGAACTGTCTTGAGATAGGAATGGCAAGCATCAGGACAACAAAAGAGAACGCACTATTTTCTTCAACATTCGAGGCATACGAACTACACAAATACTCAATCAAACCATCCATGGAGTTTGACGTTCTTGCTGAATCTAATAACTGTGTCCAGGCCATAAAGCATAGGGAAAGAGACATCTATGGCGTGTTGCTCCACCCAGAAGTCAGGAATAGAAGAATCATAGAACAGTTCATATTTCTGAGTGAGCACTAGGCGTCTTGGCAGGATATTGCAGTCCGAGATCGGATCATGGTGAACTAGGGACTAGCTTCTCCTTTTCATTGTCTGTCCTGATACCATGTAAAGCTGCACTTATTAGCGCGCTTACGATTATTAGGGTGCTGTTGAGACCTGCAGGTTTCGACTAGGTAAGGCAGTCGAAAGTTATAAATAGCAAATGAAAACACAAAGAGGGTTTCTGCCCATAGCTAAGATGATTTGAGAAGGAAAAGAAGTGTCGGCAAACTCTGGAGATACCGCATGGGTAATCATGGCTTCAGCCCTTGTCATGCTGATGACGCCTGCTCTAGGATTCTTCTACGGAGGACTCGTCAGAAGAAAGAACATTGCCTACACGATAGTGCAATGCTTTGCCATATTTGCCGTGGTGAGCTTGGTGTGGGCATTTTGGGGATATAGCCTCGCCTTCGGTCCTTCTATGAGTGGATACATTGGAAATCTGGACAAGGCATTGTTGAATAACGTTGGCGTAGCGGCTCCTCTGGCCAGCCAGTTCGGAGCGCCAGGAATCACGGAACTGCTCTACTTTGCTTTTCAACTGATGTTCGCGGCTATCACGCCAGCCCTGATTGTGGGAGCGTTCGCTGAAAGAATGAGATTTCGTTCACTCCTCATCTTCATCGTATTGTGGTCAACCTTGGTTTATTCGCCAGTCGCGCATTGGGTTTGGAACCCTGCTGGTTGGATCAAGGTGCTCGGAGCGATCGACTTTGCAGGTGGCACAGTAGTACACGTGACAGCTGGGCTTTCCGCTTTGGCCGCAGCCATAGTCGTTGGACCGAGAATAGATCGTGGGAAAATGCAGGGAAAACCTAGCAACGTTCCATTTGTGATTTTGGGAGCTGCTTTGTTATGGTTTGGATGGTTCGGTTTCAACGCAGGCAGCGCCCTATCTGCAAGTGCAATTGCTGTTAGCGCGTTTGTCGCTACGAACTTGTCAGCAGCAGCGGCGACGGTCAGCTGGATGGTCATGGACACGATAATGAAGGGCAAACCTTCTGCCACTGGTATTGCAATCGGCGCTGTCTGTGGACTCGTTGCAATCACGCCTGCTTCTGGCTTCGTCACCCCAGCTTCAGCTATTATCATAGGTTTGGCTGCTGGAATCATATCCAATCTGGTTTCTGCATGGCGGGTGCGGACACGTCTAGACGACACGTTGGATGTTTTCGCATGCCATGGAGTCAGCGGAATATGGGGTTCAATAGCGACAGGACTGTTTGCAACGACCGCGGTAAACCCTGCTGGTGCTAATGGGCTTTTTTATGGAAATCCGAGTCAGTTCCTCACACAGATCGAAGCTGTCTTAGTGGTCGTTGTTTTCGCATTTGTCATTTCTTTTGCGCTCCTGAAAATCATCAATGTGTTCTCCAAGCTAAGAGTGACACCCGACGAAGAAGAACAGGGACTTGATCTGAGCCAGTGCGGGGAAGAAGCCTATTTTCCATCAGACACAGGTTCTTAAGCATTCCTCTTTTCCGATTCGTTAACCGCATATCCGAGTTTTGAGAAATGGGAAAAAAGGTGGGGGGATAGGGGTAGGTCTGTATCGGCGAAAATCCCAGCCAATAGATGACTCCTAACCGCTTAGTCTTAGCCCCACGTAAGTGATTTCAAGCCACAAGATGACCGATGCGGCGGTGACTTCCAAGATCCATAATACAGCTCCAATCCTGAAATAGTCCCTGATTCTGACCGTCAGTCCTTTCCTTTTCATCGTGCCAAGCCACATCAAAATGGCTAATGAGCCTAGTGGAAAGAAGTGTGGACCAAGGTTGTTCACGATAATGTTGGCAAAGACTGAACCCGTAAACGCTCCTGAATCCAAGCTATAATAGACTGTTGCATGCTTAATTGACGTTAATCCAAGGATAGCCATAGGCCAGTTATTCATGACGCTAGCACCGAATGTCACTATAAGGCTTTGGACGAGGACGGCAAACAGTGAGGGCAGAGTTGAAGCCTTGGCGAAAAGGTATGCGAAAAGATCTATTGCTCCCGCATGTTTTAAGCCCTGAACATATGTCAAGATTGCGGTGCCGCATGTGCTTCAGATCTGAAATTGAGCACAATTGTGGAGACGAAGATAGCTAGAAAACCAATTGCGGGAATAGGTAGAAAAGCGAGAATGCTTGAGCGTGTGACCGCAAAAAGACTGGCAAACGCCCAAATCATAAAAAGAATGCTGGCACCAGTGACTCCTACGATAAGGAGAACTCTTGTTAAGGCAATCAAAACTTTCATGAAATCCCTCGCCCATCCCTTCCGCAACGAATTAAGTCTGAAACCATGCCTTTAATCCTTTCCTAAGAAAGGTCATCCCTCATTGCCAATCCTCTCTGCAAGCACCACTTTTTCTTTCTGTGCATGAAAGAAGCAAGGAACCTTCTACAACGCTGAAGCCACACGCATCTTCCGGAAAATGCTTAAAAACATGAAGCGACAAGCAAATAGTTCGCCATGTCTGATAAGGACAAGAAGAAATTGACGAAGCCGAACGGAAAGAGAAAGAGGATGTTGAATCGTGGAAGACGGGACATCTGCAAAAAAAACATAGCCAGAAGCACGCGCCTCTGGCTCTCCAGATAAGCCCAAGACGCTTCTGGTGGACGGAGCGGGATTTGAACCCGCGACCTCCACGATGCCAACGTGGCGATCATGCCAGACTGATCTATCCGCCCACGGATTTTCTCTCTGAAGAGAACATCCAGTAAGAGATTTAGAGCTTTCGGATTCGTTTTGGTTGTGTAGATAGTCGAGGATTGATAGAGCTTGTTCCGTGATTCTTGCCCTTTTCAACCAAGCTTCTGTCCAAGTATAGGCTCACGGTTGTCTTGTTTTCGGTTTTGCTGTGGCATTTTACACGTGGAACTTGAGCCGAGCGTCTCTTCATTCATTACTTCCCCAACTCCGTTTTATGTATGTGCTGGCTTAGCAAAGAGAAAGTCAGCGGACGATAGCGAACTTCATCCTCCAAGTTTACCAAGAAGGTTCTGATCTCGTCTATTTTCAGAAACTCGAATTGCCTTAGCCACTCCAAGAACTTCACATGAGCAGTATAGTCCACATGATAGGAAAGGAACACCCCATCACAGTCTAAACCAATACCTCTTTCAAGCATGGCAACTTCAAAAGGCCCTGTTTTGATGGCATCCTTTGCGATCTTTCTGGCCCTGTCTATCTCCTGCCCATCTAGGGGTTGTTTCAGTTTAACAAAAGTCAGGGCAAGAATCCTGTAGCCAAGCTTGACAAAATTAGGTATAATCGTGTACTCCTGAATGTACCCCTCTTTTTCAAGCCTCTTAACCGCTCTTGAGACAGTAGGTTGAGAGACTCCTATTGTCTTGGCCAGTTCTCTATCGCTTCTGCGACTGTTCTTCATCAACTCAGAAACAAGCCTCAACTCAACATCTTTCACCGACTTGCCCCTTCCCTTCACATCTTTAGCCTTGCTCATGACTTATTCCTTCTTCTCCACTCTTTCTCTATAGAACTCGATGGATCCGCAATTCTCACACACATCTTGTGTCCAAAACCTTAACCACTAAGGAGATCCTATAAGCGTTTCCCAAGCTAGCCATGATGCATATATTGCCCGATCAACTTCTCAACTTCGTCGGGCTTCTCCATCAACCTCTTCCACAAGTCTCCATCTCGATAGGCTTTAAGTTTATCAACAGTCTTGTCAACCAGTCTTCTCGGAAAAACCTCATCTGCTTCATAGAATCGTCTATCCCTCCTAAGGCAGTCAGCAGCTTCGCTACAAGAGCCAGGCAAAATCTTCGACCTTTCTTGTTTCTTGTTCGAAGTCTCAACGTGCAGGTCTTCTGCAATCTTTAAAGCCTCTTCTTGATTCTCCAGCCCATAATTCACTGCCAAAGCCATGCCCGCAAGAAGCAGAAAGGCGTCTGCAAAGGCGTCTGGTGCTCTGTACTCAAAAGTCTCCCTGCAACAGTCAAATTCCTTATTCGTTTTCTTAAAGCTCCACCACAAAGGAACCCTTATCAGCGCCAAACGGTTCCTAGCGCTCCAGCATATGTGCATTGGAGACTCTTTGCGAGCAATGAAGCGCAAGTAGGAAATAGGCGTCGGGTTTCCAAACGCCGCCAGACTAGGCGCAAACTTCAGCATCCCGCCAATCATCTTGAGAGCATCGAGGCTTAGGCTCCCATCCGCGTTGGCAATCACGTTTTCACCCTTTCTCAACCCACAGAGATGAACGTGCATCCCTGTTCCAGCGTGGTCAAGAGCCATCTTGGGAACAAACGAAACAGACACACCGTACTTCAAGCAAATGTTTCTTATCACCCATTTCGCAATCGCAACGTTCTCTGCCATCTCCACTAGACCCTGAGGCTTGAGCTCCACTTCGTGCTGTTCGATGACTGAGTTGTCCTTACCAAGCATTCGACCGACCTCACAATGCCCATACTTCGTAGAAATGCCAAGCTCAGCCAAGGTCACTAAAACCTCGTTCCTTAAACCTTCAAACTTGGCAAAAGGTGTGGATTCATGATAATTCCTATCGGATGCACTCACGAAAAGCGCTTCAGGCGATGGCTTGGAAATCAAGTAAAACTCGAGCTCAGCCAAAGCCTTCAGGGCAATGCTGCTTGATGAACGCAGTTTCTCCTCGGCCCTGACCAGCACGTTCTTTGGAGCAATATCCAAGTGATGTCCGTTCTCATCAAGATAGTTGCACAGCACGTTCAGTGTAGGCGTGGCTGCAAAAGGGTTGACGAATTCTCTAGACAATTCAGGCATAAGATAGATGTCGCTCTTGTTCGGCTCTATGAATGAGAACAAGCTTGAACCATCTATCCTTTCGCCATACTCCAGAATCTCCTCAACACGGTCGTTGTCTGCCGCTGAAAAACTGAGAGTCTTCAGCCGCCCATCCTCGGGAACGTGACACAAATTGAGGATTCTTATGCCCTTGTCCTTGACAAACTGAGCGACCTCTTTTCTTTCAGAAAAGCTTAGCAATCCATGCACGGAACATCACCGTTCATTGACCAGCTTGACAATTCAAAACCACATATTTTAACTCTCTCATGTAAATCAGATTCGAGGAAAACCAAGAGCACTTTTAGCCCGCTTGCGCTTAATCATGACTGCAGGTCACGCCAGATTTTATGTAGTATGTGCTTGGTGAGAGTTTTCTTATGGGCATGCGCTGGAGTTTGGTTCTCTTCAACAGCCTTTTTTCCTGTTGCGCGCGCTGAGTCGAACACCACATTTTAAGTACTTGGCGAAACCGATTGTATATGCAGGAAAGGGTTGCTCATGAAAGACAACGAGTTGAAAGTGATCATTGCGCTCATTAAGAACAGCCACAGAA